>Ga0208940_1001497_pt1 | contig 24371 bp, 10 predicted proteins | sample AD_JPNNA6_MetaG_FD_184445 | JGI IMG/M metagenome (GOLD analysis project Ga0208940, IMG submission 184445) | Active sludge microbial communities of municipal wastewater-treating anaerobic digesters from Japan - AD_JPNNA6_MetaG (SPAdes) (version 2) | ecosystem: Engineered > Bioreactor > Anaerobic... | reverse complement strand
CCGGTAGAGAGAGGATATTCGACCGCCGATGGTGAGCGTCCCGCCCGCGCCGGGCGCCAGATCCGGCACGTCCCAGACAAAGGACGTCCCCGGTCGCGCTGTTACCCCCGGCAGCGAGGAGGTCACGTTCACCTCCCAGAGCTCTGGCGGCAGCGTATCGGTGATGACGACGCCAGTCGCCGGAGCGTTATCGGTGTTGGTAAAGGCCAGCGTGTAGGTGAGGCGCTCGCCGGCAAGCACCGCCGTCGGGCCGGTTTTGGCGATCGTCACATCCGCAATGGAGACGAAGGTCGAAAGCACGGCGGTGTTGTCACCCGGGTGGCTATCGGGGGTTTTCGCGGCGATGGTCGCCGTGTTCACCAGCGTCCCCCGGAACTCCGGCGCGATCGTCCCCGTGAGGGTGATCCTCCCCCCTGTGGCAGGCGGCAAATCCGCCACATCCCAGACGTAGGCGCTGCCTACGCGCGGGGTGATGACCGCCCCCTCCGAGAACACCGTCACATTCTGGAGGGCCGAGGGCAGCAGGTCGGTCATGACAACGCCGCTGGCAATCTCATTTCCCAGATTCACGTACGTTACAACGTAGGTGACGCCCATCCCCGGCAGCGCTACGGCGGGGCCGCCTTGCTCCACGATGAGGTCGGGCACGAGGACGCCGGTCGCCACGATGGCGGAGACGTTGTTCGCCTTCTGCACCTCCGGCGAGGATGTGGAAATCGTGGACTGATTGGAAAGGACGCCGCCCAGGAAGGTGGAACTCACCTGTGCGGTGATCGTGATACATCCCCGCGCGCCCGGAGAAAGCGGCGCCACGTCCCACACAAAGGTCTGTCCCGGCCGCGGCGTGATGGCAGGACCGGAGGATGTGACGACGGGATTGAGCAGCTCCGCGCGCAGCAGGTCGGTAATCACCACGCCGGCGGCGGGAGCGGTCCCCACATTGCCATAGCTGAGGACGTACTCGATGGTCTGGCCAGGCAGAGCGGAATGGGGGCCGGTCTTGAGGATCTCCACGTCCGCCGCGATCACCTGAGTGGTGAGGGAGGCGCTGTTGTTGAGGGTCGCCGTCTCACGGGCGGTGGTGCGGATGGTCGCCGTGTGGGTGAAGGTCCCGGCGTAATCGAGGGCCACCCGGGCAGTGATCGTGATCCTGCCACCCGCGCCGGGGACCAGGTCAGCCGCATCCCAGACGAAGCGAGTGTCGGGGCGGGGCGTGATCGTCGCGCCAGACGAAGTGACGGTGGGGGTGAGCAACATCGCGGGCAAGGGGTCTTCGATCACGACGTTGTTGGCGCGCGCCGGGCCGGTGTTGGTGAAGGTGAGCGTGTAGGTGAGCCAATCGCCGGGGTACAGCGGCGTGGTGGGGGTTATCGTCTGGGAGAGCGCGACATCGGCGGGCAAGACATTGAGCCGCAGGGCGGGATCGCCAAAGAGGAGGTAGGTTTCGATGAGGTAATCGTGTCCCATGCCGGCGAGGGCGAGTTTACCCAGCGTCGTGGCCGGGCCCAGGGCGGTGACGTCCTCGAAGAAAATGGCCGCGAATAAAGCACGATTCATGATATCATGGCCTGTTGCAAGACCGTAACCCGTCGGTGACCAACTTGCAATAGCGCCCTTACCTTCCACGCGCGTCACAGTCTCGCCGAGTGAAGCCATGTTAGTGCCAGACAGTGGCGGGAAGATGTAATAACCTTCTGCACATGTCATGGGAACCATAAAGGGGAGTCTACCGCCGTTGGACATCGTTGCGACATAATCCCGTTGCCAGAGATTTTCGCTAGCCCACCCTCTCGTGCTGCCGTGTCCGACATAATTCACTATCAATCGCCCTGCGTTCATTGCCTGTTGTATAGCACTCCGCGCCGAAGTCAGATTGGTGTGAGTAACGCCCCAGTATACCTTGTCATTCACATACGGCGTAGGGACATAGGTATTGGCAATGACATCGGAGAAGGCCCCAAAATCACCTCCCGAATCTGTATTGTCAGCGACAAACAAGATTTTGCGGTTCCAATCTCCACTTTCTGGCATTTGCTCATAAGCCAGGACTTTGTTGACCATGACCGTTGCTTGCGCGGCAGTCTGCACAGGGAACCGCCCCAAATACATATCGGGCCAAATATCATCCCCATGAATTGAGACATAGCGGTTATCAGCTGCCGTCTCACCTACCCAAGGGTCAATATCTAATAAATAAGGAGGTATGTAGTTGGGCTCCCCAAGTCCCAGGTTGTTCTTGGGATCGTAGTTACCATCGCCAACAAGCAAGATATAGAGCGGGGCCGGCGTCTGCCAATTAGCATACGCATACGCCAGGAAAGACCGGATGGCCTCAGGATCGAAAAGACCGTAGGCAAATTCATCATATATGTCTTGAACATCAACGAGGGTCACACGCATGCCTTGTTGTGTATGGTAATCCACTAGCGGTTGCATGGCGTTATAAAAATCCGGATGGGCGATGATGACATAATCTGCCCCATTATCTGTGCTCCGCAAATTAGACGGAGCATCACGGGTGATACTCAAAGAAGTGGAAAATCGCGCGGGAGTCAGGGCAAAATAGTCGTGTGTGACTGCAGTAAGCGTCTGCTGAAAATCCAGTCGGTACAAACCATCAACAGGCGTAACTGCCGCATTCAAAATCCGTATCGGGTGCGTAGGATCGGAAATATCGAAAGTCCATATTGTGTCCGATGTAAAACCCGGCACTTGATACTGCCATGTGCCGACGCCATCCCCAGCAAAAAACGCCATATTATTCTGCGCTAAATACCTGGCATAATAGTCAAGCACAAACCAGTTGGTGTAAAACACATCGGAAGAAACAGGCGCCGTCCATGCTTTTCCTCCCCTGACCTCCAGATTATTATTGCCAGAAGTCAAATATGTTTGGGGAAATTGCTGACTAAATTCCTGAACAGCACCTGAGGGCCAGGTAGCAGAGTACACCAAGTGATTGGTTACGGAAACAGCAATGGAATGATAGGGCGTAGCGCTATACCCTTTAAACAGCCCACTTAGCGTAGCAGTCAAAGGCACAGAAGCCACATCGGGCACAGCAAGGGTGTAAGTTCGAGAAGGTACGCTGGGATAATAAACATAGTTCCAATACCAGTGATCACCATAGCTGTCCGGGTAAGAGGATTGATACTCACTATCAACCTCAAAACGGCGAATTCTGTGGTAATATGGTGAAACAGGAGCGCCTGAAGGCGTGCCATCAAGAGTAGCCATCCGCAATCCTGCGAATTGATCCCACTTCAGCCAATAAACGTTGGTCCTGATATACTTGGTATTGATCTCCTCCCCATAGAAATAGATTGCATCGTCGGCATCAAAAGATCCATCCTCCTCACCCTCAATAAAAACAGCGATTTCCTGACCTTGCTTTGAAATATGAATAGTCCGTGGATCAACAAGGCTAAGATCCACAGCTGGATCGGCCACTTGCAAATCCGCGCGTGTAATCCGATACAACCCTGGAGTTGTGACGGAAAGGCGATATGCCGGACTGGAATCTTGCACGGCAAACGATCGGGCAGCAGTGGCTTGTGAGGGTTCTCGCCACATTTGAGCCTCAGCATAATTCAAGAGCGCCTGCCGTAGTACCTCTTCAAAAATGCCTTCATCCACATATGACTTTGCTAAAGTCTCATTATCATGACGAAGAATCAATGGCATAAAGCTGATTTTTACCTGAATACGTCTCAGATAACGTAATTTTCCCGAAGCGGGATTATAAGCAAAAGGAGCAATTTTTATCTCCGCAACCCTCTGGCTGCGAATAAAGCCTTTGGACTCTACACTCACGTACATCTCTGGGCTAAATCTGTCAACATTATAGTAGTGCACATTACGAAGTCGTTCTGAAGCAACAAAATCCGGCAGTGGATTTTGAATATCAATGCTCACGATAGGCGTTTCAACAGGGCAAAGCACGTAAGAGCCAGGAACATCTATTACATCGGCGTCAAGCACTGTTATTTGAATATCAGCGTCTTGTGGGATGCCAATCATCGCTCCTTTTATCGGCAATGCAGGCGCACCCGCCTCTCCAGCCGATTCATAACCGTTTGATAGGAGCTCCCAGCAAGCCCCTGCTGCATCTTTACCCGGCAACAGCTGATATTCAGGCGTAGAAATTTCCAATACTACACCAGTCTGATCAGAGGAAAGAACCCGGACCGTGTTTTCGTCGTCAGGCTGGTCTGCAGCAGGATGATCGCCAGGCAGAGGCTCCCTATGTGCCATCGCGAATAAATCCTCTTGCTCAGCCAGCGACATTGCCGGCCTGACAACACCATAATGACCACCAGCTCCCAAAATCGCAAATGCCAATAAGATCCCGCACCATGCCCGTCCCCACTTAGATGCCTTCATTTTCCCCCCCTGTACTCATCATTTCAAATTATTATTATATAATAACCTACAATAAGAAAGCATTTTTTATTTAATGAGGCTAAACAAAACTGTGGCACACCATAGGATGTGCCACAGTTCACGCCTGCGTTGTCTGCAGACAAATCTCGAGCTAGGTCCAACGGTGAGAACGAATGCATTCTACAGCACTGGCGTCAGGTTTAAAGCCAAATTCAAAACAGGGCACTGTTTCACTCAACTCATGAAAAAGGTCCAAGGTCGCTGCTACACCAGTGGCGTCCCACAGCGGCGCAAAAGTGCGCACGAGCAGTTGCGAGACGGCCTCTCGTGGATTAAGCTGCCTCAAGGTGTTTTCCTCAGCATGGCGAAGAATAAATACACCCGTCAAAGGCACAGATTCAGGCGAAGCAAAATGCCCCACCCCCCACCAAGGCGTACCATAGATTCGAAAATGTCCTTCTCGTTTGCGTAGCACAATCCGATCATCGCTGAGCGGAATTGCATCGGGCACAGTCGAAGCCCACAAGGTCGCCGTGGTGGTCTTCCCCGCCCCTGAGAATCCGACAAACAGATAACCCCGATCGCCATCCTTAATAGCAGTGGCGTGCATCACCGTTCCATTGTGCTGCGCAAGCCAATCAATGGCACACACCTCACTCAAAGGAAAATCCAACGGAAAGATCGGCCGCCCAAAATAATCGCCCTGTGGAGCAACATATAGCCGGCCTCCATCATCAGCCACAGGCAGGATCAACACACAGGCAGGGTCAAGCCCAAAAGATTTTACGTAGAGAATTTTGCGCCCTGTCCGATCATGCCATAGAGACCAGCGCTGCCCAGAGTCAAAAATTTTGTGCGCCAAACCTAATTCCGGGAACCCCTTTAAAACAGAGAGAGAAATATCGGGATCATGTTGTGCAATAAAACGATCAAAGGGCTCCCGAACCAGAACCCAGGGCCCAGATTCTGCCTGCCATAAACCCAACGTAAAATCAGCAATGCAATAACGAATCTCCATAACCACCGGTCGAAAAGACGGCTTGCCCTATCAAGATGCCACTAGCTACGTGCAGTAGAAGTACAACTGAGATCACCTGCGGACTTGCATGGAGTGTCTCCTGCAGGGCCAGAGTTATTTTTGCAAGTTGCCAAAACGGCCTCTTCAGCCGCCATTTGCACCTCTTCCACCACCGGCCGAACGTACAGCTTGCGTGTGCTCTCAATGCTCGAATTCATGATATCCCTCCTGAGAATAGTAATGGCTAACTAACGCTGACTCAATTCTAATGATGCAATACGGAGATGTGCAAGCTGGCACAGAAAGTCTGTATGTTGATCTTCCGTGCCATTCTCACACAACGACCACCCTGGACATTGCCCACAAAACAAACGAAGGCCGCACTCAGCGCACACTTGATCCAGAGAGGCAGGTCGCTCGCGTTCAGCAGGGATTGCCACTCGCCATCCCTCTGCAAACGAACCCTGACGCAAATCATAGCCAGGTCCCCGAGAAATCATACAAGATAACCGATAACCATAGGGGTCAATCACAAAAGCATTCATCCCCGCCCCACACGCATATCTTGCCTGTGAGTCTATGTGAGTGGACAGAGTGGTTTCGTAAAGCCGCTTCCATGCCTCCCGACGTTTTGAATCAGCCATATCAAGGGCTACAATCTCCGCAGCTGTCAAACGCTGCTCTACCGGCCCATGATGATGATCTAAAGTTCCGTGCACCATCGGATCAAAATAAAACTGTACCCCCAAACCTTCAGCAAAAGACTTCAATGCATTCAGTTCGTGGATATTCTCCTTCATCGCCACGGTTTTTAACCGGAGAGGAATGCCACGATCTAATAATAACTCGACGCCGCGCATGCACCGCGCATGCGACCCCGGAATCCCCGTAATACGCTCATATGTTTCTTGGGTATAACCGTAAAGTGTTATTTCAGTCGCAAAAGGCGGCCATTCACGCAGGTAATCCACGATCGCCGGAGTTAGCAAAGTACCATTAGTAAATACCGTCAGCAACAATCCCTTGCGCTTGGCATATGTATAAATATCCAGAAAATCACTGCGGGTAAAAGGCTCTCCTCCCGTCAATAGCAGCCACAAACACCCTTCGTCCGCAATCTCATCCAAAATGCGGCAAATCTCGCCATAGCTCAATTCAGGTCGCGGTGATACATTAAAGCGTGCGTCCCCCACATAACAATGTATACACCTCACATTACAGCAGTAAGTGACCTCGAGAGTCCCTGATATCGGCAGCCGTTGCCCGGCGACTTTCTCATGGAGCCGCTTGCTGAACTCGCCATAGCCCAGTTCGGGAATGTGCGGGCAATCCATCGGCTACCCCTGCGCGATTGCCTTGATGGATTCCAACTGCGCGATGAGGGCCAGGACGTCCTGCTCGGCTTGCACGGCCTCGACCTCGTATTCGGTCACGAGGGCAGCGACGACCTCCGCGAGGGTGCGGACGCCATCAAGGCACTCCCAGACAAAGGCCGCCGTTTCGTTGAGGGTGTAGATGCTATCGAGATCGCCGACGTTGTTGCGAATGGGCACGAGGATGACTTCCCCGGCAATGTTGCGCGCGACAATCGAGGGATCGTGATGGTAGACAGAAGCCAGCTCAGTCAAAGTCCCCTCCATAATATGATCTGGGGTGAAATCTCGCCGTCCCACGCTATTGAGTTCACCTTACACACTCATTATACCTGCATTGTCAAGCCTGGCAAGGATCCGGACGGTGAATTACGCAAGTTTTAAGGAAGTTCTCAATTCTACGCCCTTTTTTCCCAAAACACCTTCACCTTGCAGAAGGACATTTTACACGGCGAGCCGTCAAAGGCTTGGCAAGGGATTAAATCTATGCTATAATTTCCTTAAGGCTTTCATCAGCTCACTTTCTATTCTACCACATTCTATGAAAGCGGGCAACCATCTCAAGAAACGATTCGATCCACATAGCAGCTGAAAGGAGATCAGTGACATGGAACGGCTATTGCGCAAAAGTGTGACGGTGTTGATGGCCCTGGCGCTGGCGTTTGGCGCGTGGGGGAGGCTGCCGGTGCAGCCGGTGGCGGCGGAAGCTTGCTCAACATTGGGAGATTATCGTTCCGCAGCTACTGGGAACTGGGATGCTACAGCTACATGGGAGTATTGTGACGGATCTAACTGGGTTGCTGCAAGCTCAACTCCGACTTCTGCTAATGGTGCTATTTCCATCCGAAATGGCCATACGGTTACTGTAACAGTCGCTGTTACGGTTGACCAAGTAACAATTGAGGCAGGCGGTCAAGTCTCGATCAATAGCGGAATCACATGGACAATTGCCGACGGGACTGGCGTTGATCTAGTAATTAACGGCATTGTTGAAAATAAGGGAACTTTCTCACCATCATCCACTTCTAACGCTTGGACTTTGAATTCAGGTGCCACTTTCATACACAACACCGCCACTGGTATTTCAACACCCCTCGCAAGAGGGACATTAGATCCGGCAAGTACATTTATCTATCGTGGCAGCTCAACCTTGAGACCTGCCGTATCCATGTCTGGTAAGACCTATGGAAATCTCATTTTCGAAAGCACATCGGGGACTTGGTCCACCACATCTCTTAGCGGCTCAACCGCTACGTCCATAAAAGGAAACTTTACGCTAGGAACGGGGGTTACCATTAACATGGGTACCTTTGTGGGACTAATAGTAGGAGGCAACTGGACCAACAACGGCACCTTCACCGCCAGTAATAGTCTCGTCATCTTCAATGGCACCGCCGAACAAACCATCGGGGGAAGCAGCGCCACAACCTTCAACAATCTCACCATCAATGCTGGCGCGACTGTTGTCGTACCTACCACAGTGGCGGTCAACGACACCCTCACCAACAACGGGGCGCTGAAGCAGACGCGCGCAGTGAGCTCTGGCACTGTCTCCTTCCTCAACATCAGCTCCACCGAGTATTATGGCGTTGATATCACTCCGCAGGGCGACATGGGCGATACCACGGTGACGGTCTGGGGCAATCAGGCCTGTGCAGGTACGCAGAACACGGTCCTGCGCTGCTTCGACATCAGCCCGACGACCTCGCAACAGGCAGAAATCACCCTCTACTATCGTGATGCAGAGGCAAATAGTCAGACGGCGCCGAATATCTGGCACTTTTCCGGTGGTAACTGGGTACAAGCCAGCGGTATTACTCGCGGCGGCAGTGGGGAAGGCAACTGGGTCAAAGGCACAGTGACTACCTTCTCGCCCTTCACCTTGAGCGACAACGACCCCACCGCCGTTGACCTCACCGATTTCTCCGCCGTGTGGGACAGCGAGGCCGTAACCGTGACCTGGGAGACGGCGCAGGAGCTCGACAATCTCGGCTTCAACCTCTATCGCGGCGAGTCGGCTGCCGGCCCGTGGGTCAAACTCAACGCGGAGCTCATCCCCACGCAGAACCCCGGCGCGGTCTTCGGCGTAACGTATACGTGGCTCGATGAGGGCGTGACGCCCGGCGCGACGTACTTCTACCGCCTGGAAGACGTGGACATTTACGGCGTGAGCACTTTCCATGGCCCGGTGAGCACGGCTCCCGTGGATCCCAGCGCGGTGGCGCTCACCGCTTTCGGCGCGCGCGGGCCGGCCTTTGGGCTGCCGTTGGTGCTCGCCGCACTGGGGTTGTGGGGTCTGGCGCGCAAACGGCGCTCGTAGTTCAATCATCGCTCCCGACCACCATCTGAGAGGGGAGCCATACAGCATGAAGAAGCGTCTTCCGTGGGTGAGTGACCTCGCTCGCGAGAGACGCTTCTCTATTGGCCGGGGCGGTTGGGGATGGGGACGGCCGGGAGTCTGGGGATGGAATCCCCAGACTGACACAGGCAAATCGCGCTGAAGCGCGTTGTTCGGCGAGCCCGCCTCGGCTGGGGATGGAATCTGACACAGGCAAACCGCGCTGAAGTTCGGCGAGCCCGCCTCGGCGGGCAAACCCGGAATTCCATTCCGGGGCGGGGCAGCCGCGCTGAAGCGCGTTGTTCGGCGAGCCCGCCTCGGCGGGCTTGACCTGGCAGACCCGGAATTCCATTCCGGGGCGGGGCAGCCGCGCTGAAGCGCGTTGTTCGGCGAGCCCGCCTCGGCTGGGGATGGAATCCCCAGCCTGATACAGGCAAACACGCTGAAGCGCGTTACGTCGGCGAGCCCGCCTCGGCGGGCTTGACCTGGCCGCCCCGGAATTCCATTCCGGGGCGGGGCAGCCGCGCTGAAGCGCGTTACGTCGGCGAGCCCGCCTCGGCGGGCAGACCCGGAATTCCATTCCGGGGCGGGGCAGCCGCGCTGAAGCGCGTTACGTCGGCGAGCCCGCCTCGGCGGGCTTGACCTGGCAGACCCGGAATTCCATTCCGGGGCGGGACAGCCGCGCTGAAGCGCGTTGTTCGGCGAGCCCGCCTCGGCGGGCTTGACCTGGCAGACCCGGAATTCCATTCCGGGGCGGGGGTCGGCTTTCTACTCACGGCTCACTGCTCTCTATTTTCAGAGAAGGTAAGGTATTATGAAGAGACAACATTGGCTGTATAGCGTGTTCGTGGTGGCGTTGTTGAGCGGGCTGCTTTTTGCAGCGCCCGGCGCGCCGAAACCGGCGTTGGCGACGTTGGGCTTGGTCGACAACATGTTTCCTGCTGGGGGCTCAAACACTACCATCACCGTCGGCAGGACCTTCGATGTCTATGTGCAAGTCTATAAGACTGGCGTGACCGAGCCGTCTGGGCAAGGCGCGGGCATCGCCTGTTATCTTCAGTGGGCCGCCATCCCTTACTGGGGTGGCGACTGGACCAATATCACGCACACGCTCATGACCTACAATAAGGATATCGACAACAATGATGAATACAAAGCGACCATCAGTCCAGCAGTGGGCCTGTACGAGTTCACCGCTTACTGCAAGGACACCACCGATAACACCACGCGATATCAAGAGAACGGGAACGGCAAACTTGTCGTCAAGGCCGCCAGCGGCGACTGCAATACGGCAACGCCGGATGACAACAACGTTTACTGGAGCGGCCTGGTGCACGATTCTTTCTCTACCGCGTACCGCAATCCGCTGGGAGCCGTCCCAACCACCCAGGGGACGGTGACGTTGAAGTTCCGCACCTGCATGAACGATCTCAATGCCGCGCCGCAAGTGCGGATCTGGCAGGACCGGGGCAATATCGAATCCCTCGTGAGCATGAGTTTCGACAGCCATGGCGCCGATGCCAACCTGGGCGGGGTAACCTACTGGAAATACGATCTCCCCATCCCCACCACCGCCGACATCTACTATTACGTTTTCAAGGCCACCAATGGCAGCGCCGTCGCCTTCTACCGCGATGACAACCCGAAGTTCTACGGCGGGGGATGGGGGCAAGCGGAAGGAGACCAGGATACCGCCTACAACAACTCCTATCAGCTCACGATCTACGACGCGGCCTATACCGTGCCGGAATGGATGCAACGCGCGGTCATCTATCAAATCTTCCCGGACCGCTTCCGCGACGGCGATCCCACCAACAACCCCACTGCCGGGCGCTTCTCGTATGCCCGCTCCGGCGGCGCCATCGTCCGCTCCAACGATGCGGAAGGTGATTGGAACACGACCGTCTGCGATCCCCGGAGCACCTACACCCCGGCTTGCGCGGACTACTACGGCGATAATTTCTACGGCGGCGATCTGCGGGGGATCATCCAAAAGCTGGAAGACGGCTATTTCGAGAACCTGGGAGTGAGCGTGCTCTATCTCAATCCCATTTTCCTCTCCCCCTCCAACCACAAATACGACACCGCCGACTTCATGCGCATTGACCCGGACTTCGGCACGCTGGCGGATTTCCAGGAACTGACGACCAAAGCCGCGGCCCGCGGCATCCGCGTGATGCTGGATGGCGTGTTCAACCATACCTCGTCAGATAGCCGCTACTTCGACCGCTACAGCCGTTACGACGCCAATGGGACCCTCATCAACCCCAATGGCGGCGCCGATGATAACAGCGGCGCCTGCGAGAGCCCCGCTTCCACCTACCGCGGCTGGTTCTACATCCCCGATACCCTGGGCTCGCCCGGCTCGGGGGCGAACGATCGCTGCGATGCGAGCGACGATGACGACAATGATACTCCACCTGGCGCGTGGACGCTGACCTACACCGCATGGGGGGGATACGGCTCGCTCCCCAAGCTGCAGGCGACGAGTTCGGCCGTGCGCGATCTCTTCTTCGCCCAGGGCTTGAACTCCGTGGGCCCTTACTGGACGCAACAAGGCGTCAGCGCCTGGCGCTTCGACGTGGGCGACGACGTGGACGCCGGCCTCAATGCTCCAGACAACACTTTTTGGGAGAGCTTCCGCACGGCGGTGCGGGATCAGAGCGTCACCGGCAAGTCGGATGTGGTGATGCTGGGCGAAATCTGGGGCGATGCCTCCCCCTGGCTGCTGGGCAACGAGTGGGACAGCGTGATGAATTATCGCTTCCGATCCACGCTGCTCGACTGGCTTTTCACCGGCTGTTCCGGCAATGGGTGCGCGAACGGGACGAAGTTCTCAGACAACGACAGCAACGACAGCAGTTCCAGCGGGCCGATCGAATATATCAGCCCCTCGCAGTTCAACGCACGGCTCCGTTCGCTCCAGGAAGATTATCCTCCCATGGCATGGAAAGCCATGATGAACCTGGAAGGCTCCCACGACACCAACCGCGTCCGCTTTCTGCTGAAGAAGATCAACAACGACAATGACAGCGCCGCCGTCCAGCGCATGAAGGAATGGTGGCTCTTCTCCTTCACCTACGCCGGCGCGCCCACCCTCTACTATGGCGATGAAATAGGCCTCAATCACGACGGGGTCTGGGCCATCAACAAGTGGGAAGACGACCCCTACAATCGCGCCCCCTTCCCCTGGGATGACGCCACTGGCAACAGCTACAGCTATGACGCCACGGCAGCCGCCGCCGAGCTACAACAATTCGCCCGCACGATGGCGAGCATTCGCTGGAGCTATCGCGCGCTTCAGGATGGCGATGTGCAACATGGCCTGGTGATTGACGACGCCCGGAAGCTCTACGGCTTTGCGCGCACCAACGGCGAGCAGACCGCGCTCATCGTCCTCAACCGCAGCGGTGACACCCACAGCGTCACCCTCAGCGGCCTGAACGCCGCGCCCTACAATCTGGCCGACGGCGTCGTGCTGATAGATGCGCTTCACGGCAATGCCACATATACCGTCTCCAGCGGCGCCGTGACCGTGTCCGTCGCGCCCACCTATGGCGTGGTGCTCCTGGAACAGGCCAAAGTAGAGACGCCGATGGCGCCGGCCGGCCTGTCGGTGACGCCGGATAATGGCCACTTCATCCTCACCTGGAACGCGGTCACTCAAGACGCCGCTGGCGGACGTGAAGTCGCGCCGGCATACACCGTGCATCGTGACACCACCCCCACCTTCACGGCCAATGCGGACAATCGAATCGCCACGGTCTATGCGCCAACCTACGGCACGATCAGCAACACAGTGACCTACACCGACACAACTCCAGGTCTCCGGGCTGATCCGTATTACATCGTCTGCACGACCACGGGCGCCTGGTATGAGCCGATGAAGTCCGCCTGTTCAGATCCTCTGCCGACCTCCATTTTCCTCGCCTCCTTTGCGGCCATACCGCAGAGCCAGGGGATTCGCATCACCTGGGAGACGGCCATGGAGTTGCGCAATTTGGGCTTCAACCTCTACCGGGGGGATGCTTTCAGCGGCCCGTGGACCCGCCTCAACGCGGAGCTCATCGCCGCGCAGAACCCCGGCGCGACCTTCGGCGCGACGTATGAATGGCTGGACGCGGACGTGACGCCTGACGTGACCTACTTCTATCTCCTGGAGGACATGGATCTCAGCGGCACGAGCACCTTCCATGGGCCGGTGAGCGCCACAGCAACCGAGGCGGCCGCCGTGACGTCGGTGGCCTTTAAGGTGCAAGGAAAGGAGGGGAATCTGCCACTGGTGTTGATGCTTGTAGCAATCGGGGGAGGATTATTAAGAATCACGAGAAAACGCTCATACGCTGGTCACAAAACATCAAGTGCCAAATAAAAGCATACAGTCACCTTAATCCGGAGGCGTGAAATGAAATTCAAGGCCGTAGTTTTACGTGGATTGCTCATATCAGTCACCTTAATGGCTTTCTTGCTGGGATACAATGTCAAAACGACCCTGGCAGCAGCGGGATTCTTCCAAACCTACATTATATTGAACATTCAGTCTGAGGGTAACACATACTACGACGCCGGCGCAGACACTGCTAATCCTGATTTTCACAACGCCAATCTCGGAACATTCACGACCGACGATGCTCTGATCCTGAAGGGCGGCCAAGCCAAAACCTACAAAAACAATGGTTCAGATGTCCAATCCGTGTATCTGGACTATTGCGTTTATCCATCTGGCAGCAGCTGCAGCGGTGGATTCAGCTCAGTTTCACTACCATGGCAGAGCGATCTGGATTCCTGCGATGACGGCGTTTGCGATCAACAATGGGAGAAGGCTAATACGAGTATCAATATTTTACAAGGGCTTACTCCTGGCAATTACATACTAGCGGTGTATTTCCATGCCGACACAAACAAAGTTGATTGCCCCTCCGTATTCTATGACAACCGTGGCGGCGACAATTACACGGCATCATTTACCCTCAACGATCCCACCGCCGTGGATCTCGCTGCCTTCACCGCCGAGCCGCAGGGGAACGCCATCCGCGTGACCTGGGAGACGGCGCAGGAGCTCGACAATCTCGGCTTCAACCTCTACCGCAGCACGACGCCGGCCGGGCCCTGGACGCAGGTCAACACGGAGCTCATCCCCGCGCAGAACCCCGGCGCGACCTTCGGCGCGGTCTACGAGGTGCTCGACCCCGACGTGGAGCCTGGGACGACCCTCTACTATCGCCTGGAGAATGTGGATATTTACGGCGTGAGCACTTTCCATGGCCCGGTGAGCACAGCTCCCGTGGATCCCAGCGCGGTGGCGCTCACCGCTTTCGGCGCGCGTGGGCCGGCCTTCGGGCTGCCGCTAGCGCTCGCAGCGCTGGGACTGTGGGGTCTGGCGCGCAAACGGCGCTCGTAGCATAGCTGGGAAATGGAATCCCCAGCCTGACACACGGTCCCGTCAAAGGGCGCTACGGGGAGAGTCCAGGCCCGGAATTCCTCCCCCGGAAAGGGCTGTGTGTGTATCAGCGATGGGATGAAAATGCATCCAAAGATGTCACGTTCACTTTTGACTCACAACAGGAGGCAAGAAATGGAAAAAAAAATCTGGTTACGGAGCTTGCTCTTGCTAACCATGCTCCTCACATTCCTTCCGCTCAATAGCCCTGGCGCCGTTCAAGCACAACCCGACCAGGCGCCCCATGCGAGTGCGACTGAACTTCATCCCGGAGCTGCGCCGGCTTTGCCCCTTCTCCCACCCCCCATCTACCTGACTGTCGGGACCTTTGTTCCCACCCTCGGCGAGACACTCAACGTGCCGCCAGATTTGCGTGCGCCGTTCTCAGCCATGCAGCCGGAAACCGGCTATTATCTGGTACAGTTCAAAGGGCCCATCGAGGAAAGTTGGAAAGCCGCCGTGCAAGACCTGGGAGGCATCCTGTTTGACTACATCCCCGATTTCACGTTTATCACCTACCTGGAGGCGGCTACCGTCGCAAAAGTAAAAGCCTTGCCCGAGGTGATCTGGATCGGGCCGTATGAACCCGCCTACAAGCTCTCGCCGGATCTGAAAAATGCCGTAGGGATGCTCGCTCTGAATGTGCAGACCTTCCCGAATCAGCCCCGTCAAATCCTGACGCACCAGTTCGAGCAGCTGGGGGGCCACATCCAAGAGGTCTCGGAACAAAGCACAGGGAGATTATTCCGGCTGAACGTCGAGGCCTCGCAGCTCGCGGCGCTGGCGCAGGTGTCGGCGGTGCGCTGGATCGAGCCGTTCTATGAGCGGGTGCTGTTCAATGATGTGGCACGCGGGGACGCCCTCATGGCGGCGGAACCCATCTGGAACACGCTCGGGCTCTACGGGGCAGGGCAAATCATCGCCATAGCAGACACCGGCCTGGATACAGGCAATTTAGACACACTGCATCAGGATTTTCTGGGCTTTCCCACGGGATGCAGCGGCACCAGTCGCATCATCGCTACCTATGCTCGCGGACGCACCAATGACTGGAGTGATAGCTGCAATGATCCGACCTATGGGCCACAAGGCGGACATGGCACCCATGTGACAGGGTCTGTCCTGGGCAACGGCTGTAGATCAGGGAGCAGCGGCTCCACCAATTACAGCGGCTCTCATGCAGGATTAGCCCCCCAGGCAGGCCTGGTGTTTCAGTCAGTCATGGATAGCTCCTGCGGCCTGGGAGGCCTGCCCAACGATCTGAACGAGCTCTATTCACAGGCTTACGCTGCCGGCGCCCGTATTCACAGCAACAGCTGGGGAGCAGGGGTCAATGGGCAGTACACCGTGGATTCCTACAACACCGATCTCTATGCCTGGAATCACAAGGACTACACGATCCTCTTCGCCGCCAGCAACGATGGCGTGGATAAGGATAGCAACGGCGTGATAGACTTAGATTCCCTCGGCGCACCCGGCACCGCTAAAGACTGCATCACGGTCGGCGCGACAGAGAACGCCCGCCCCTATGGCGGGATCAACCCCGAACATGCGGGGGACCCCTGGGATGAAGTGCAGTGCACCGGCAATGGCGGCGGCGCTGCGTGGGGCAACTGCTGGCCCACGGATTACCCTGCCGCCCCAATCCTGACGGACCTGATATCCGACCATGGCGAAGGGATGGCGGCCTTTTCCAGTCGCGGGCCCACGGATGATGGGCGCACCAAGCCGGACATCGTGGCCCCCGGCACCAACATTCTCTCCACCAAATCGCAAGCCCAGTATGTCGGCAGCGGCTGGGGCGCCGGAGAAAACCAGTATTACCAGTTCATGGGCGGCACCAGTATGGCCACCCCGCTGACCGCTGGCGCCGTCGCGTTGATCCGGGACTTCTATACCGACGTTAAAGGAATGGCCGCGCCGAGCTCGGCGCTGCTGAAAGCTACGCTGGTCAACGGCGCCACCGAGATCTCACCCGGCCAATATGCCGCTCCCCACACCGAACAGCCCACCCCTCGCCCCAACAACGTGGAAGGCTGGGGGCGCGTCAATCTACAGCAGAGTTTGACGCCCACAAGCCCTCGTGTGCTGGATTATGTTGATTTCACGGAAGGGCTCCAGACCAACGAATACGACAGCGCTACCTTCAACCTGAGTGCCCTCCAGCCCTTCCGTACCACCCTCGCCTGGACAGACTATCCCGGCGCACTCTCAGCCGCCGGCGGGCTGGTCAACGATCTAGATCTGGATGTAACCGACGCCGCAGACACGATTCACTATCCCAACAATGCCAACCAGCGCGGGGCAACACAGTCTTTGGCTTCTGATACAGACCCATGGTACATCGTAGATGTAAGTGCATCTAACCAGTATGCCGTACGCTTCACCCCGACACCATACCCCGTAGCCATAGAAGAAGCCCTATTCTACGCCTATCCCTCAGCTTCTGTCACCTATCAGGTGCGGATCTACGACGATGATGGCAGCGGAGGAAATCCCGGCACAATCCTGTACGGCCCTGTTTCGGTCTCAGCAGCAAGTGCAGGATGGATCTCGGTGAAAATTCCCGCGGCCTCTCGACCCGTAATCAACAGTGGTGGGTTCTACGTCTCGGTGCAAGGATCATCCACCTCAGCCGATTTAACCGACGATGAGGTGGATGACACGACCAATTCACTTTACTATCATAAATCTGGCGGCAATTACGTGTGGTCTCAATGGAGTGGACAAGACCTCAATATCCGCGCCATAGCGGTCGGCAATGGTTACACTACTGACTATGACCGCGTCAACAACCTCGTCGGTGTGGACCTCAACACGCCCGCCCAAACCGGCAATACCGTCGTCAAAGTCACGGCCTACAACGTGCCCCAGGGGCCTCAGCCCTATGCGTTGGTGACTTCTGGTCCGATAATGCTGAAGGGCGCACAATCCTACCGTATCTTCGCCGGCGGCGATACGGCCGCCCGCCTTTTCGGGCGCACCGGCGTGCAGATGGATTTCAGCAGCGGTCCGGCGGGCAATGTCACCGTAACCATGAACAAAGCCGCGCCAACGCATCCCGCTCCCGCAGGACAAATGCCTCTCAACGTCAGTTGGACTATCACAAGCAACATGAGCGGCTTCAACACCCAAATTGTCTTCCACTACGATGAGGAAGATTTGCCCGCAGGCATGGACGAGAGCACTTTGAATCTCTATCGCTGGAATGGCAGCACGTGGGAACTTCAAGCCGGCACACTCCAGACTGATATCAACACCCTCACCGTCAACGCTATCACCGCTTTTTCGGATTGGGGCATCTTCGGCAACGACCCCACCGCCGTGGATCTCGCTGCCTTCACCGCCGAGCCGCAGGGGAACGCCATCCGCGTGACCTGGGAGACGGCGCAGGAGCTCGACAATCTCGGCTTCAACCTCTACCGCAGCACGACGCCGGCCGGGCCCTGGACGCAGGTCAACACGGAGCTCATCCCCGCGCAGAACCCCGGCGCGACCTTCGGCGCGGTCTACGAGGTGCTCGACCCCGACGTGGAGCCTGGGACGACCCTCTACTATCGCCTGGAGAATGTGGATATTTACGGCGTGAGCACTTTCCATGGCCCGGTGAGCACAGCTCCCGTGGATCCCAGCGCGGTGGCGCTCACCGCTTTCGGCGCGCGTGGGCCGGCCTTCGGGCTGCCGCTAGCGCTCGCAGCGCTGGGACTGTGGGGTCTGGCGCGCAAACGGCGCTCGTAGCCTCTCCTTCCCATCAGCGCGAGAACCAACGGCTTCGGGAGCAGCACGATGGCTCCCGAAGCCGCTTTTTATGCGCCGCTAACACAATGCCATTTACTTTTGTGGCGATATTGCCAATTATTTTTATAGTGCTACAATAGACTCGCGTGTATTAGCAGCGGCAAGAATGCCGGCCATCGGATCATCCCCCGCGGTTGCTGGCGCCACGATTCAATCGCCGCAGGCCCGGGCCGTGGTCCCCTGCGCTACTTCAGCGCGGGCTTGCAGACCTCAAGTGAGGCTGACCAATGCTGTATCTATTTCAGTCCGTTTGGGCGCTCCCGCACACGAGGGACATTTCCGCATTTCTCAGCGGAGGCGCTATCTGGTTGCCCGGCGCGATCGCGCTGCTGGCGCTCCTGCTTTTCGCGTTGTGGCGCTGGCATGGCCGCACGACGCAACGCTTCCGCCGTAAGATGGGGGAGCTGGAAGCCCTCCTTGCCGAACGCACCGCGGAACTTCAGCTCTACTCCCGCGCCGTCGAGCAAAGCGCCGCCAGCATTGTCGTCACCGACCGCCTGAAAAGGATTGAGTTCGTCAACCCCGCTTTCACCGCCAACACCGGCTACACCGCCGAAGAGGTTATAGGGCGCCCCCCTCTCGCCCTGAGAACCGACGTGCTGCCGCGAGAAACCTACCGTAGCCTGCAGGAGGTTCTTGGACGCGGCGAGGTCTGGACCGGCGAGATCGTCAGCCAACGCAAGGACGGCAGCCTGCTCTACGAACGCGCGATCATCTCGCCGGTGCGAGATGAAACGGGCCAGATAAGCCGTCACGTGACCGTCAAAGACAACATCACGGCTCAGAAAGAAGCCGAAATGGCGCTGCATAGGAATGAAGCGCTCCTTCGGCTCGCTTTCGAAAACGTCGGCATCGGCATGGGACTGGTGGACCTCGACGGCCGTTTCGTCCGCGTCAACCGTCAGCTCGCTGTGATTTTCGGCTACACCGCCGAGGAGCTGCTTCAAACGTCGCTCACCGCCCTGCTCCACCCCGCGTATCGTGACATCAGCCCCTTGCTCATGCAACATCTGCGCAACGAAACATCGCCACTCGCCGCCTTGGAACAACAATACGATCACCGGGATGGACATGTGATCTGGGGATTGACCTCGAGCACGCTCGTGCGCGACGCACAGGGCGAGCCGTTGTACTACGTCATTTACGTCCAGGACATCACCGGCCGCAAACGGGCGGAAACAGCGCTGCGCGAAAGCGAGGAGCGCTTTGCCGCCGTGCTCAACGGCCTCCAGGCAGACATCTACGTCGCCGACATAGATACCCACGAGCTGCTGTTCGTCAATCAGCAGCTCTGCCGCGATTTCGGCGTGATCGAGGGGCAACATTGCTGGGAAATATTTCACCCCGAGCAGACCGTTCCCTGCAAGGCCTGCCCGGTCTCCCGGTTGCTGACCCCGACGGGCGCGGCGGCGGCGCCTCTGACGCGCGAATACCAGGACACGCAGACTGGTCGGTGGTATCAGCTGCGCTACGAAGCCATCCCCTGGATTGACGGCCGTTGGGGGCGGCTTCAGATAGCCACGGACATCACCGCGGTCAAAGGAGCCGAACAGCGTCTGTTGGAGCAACAACGGCAGCTGGCGACTCTCGCCGAACGCGAACGCATCGGGCAGGAGCTGCACGACGACCTGGGGCAGCTGCTCAGCTACATCAATGTGCAGGCACAGGCCGTGCAGATGTTGCTGGCGCAAGATAAATACCCGCAAGCGCGGGAAGCTCTGCAACAGCTGGCGCACGCAGCGCAAACGGCGCACAGCGATCTGCGGCAATACCTGCTCGGCATCCGCGCCGGGCAGGCTCCCGCGCCGACAACCATCACCTTCCTCGAAGCGCTTCAGCAATATCTGGATGAGCTCCAACACACCTATGCCTTTCAAGTGGAGCTGAACCTGCCGGAAGAAGATCTGACGTCGGCGCTGACGCCTGAAGTGGAAGGACAACTGCTGCGGATCATCCAGGAAGCCCTGGCCAACACCCGCAAACATTCCGGCGTCAGGCAAGCGCGCCTCAGCTTCAACCTCGACCCCCAATACATGGAGGCCATAGTCGAGGATCGCGGGCGCGGCTTCGATCTCGATCAGCCGTCGGAAAGGGCAGCGGAAGCTGCTTCCCTCGCCGAAGCGCATTTCGGCCTGCAGATCATGGCGGAACGGGCCGCGAAAGTCTCCGGCAGCGTGCGCCTCCACAGCCAGCCAGGGCAGGGCGCCCAGGTGATCATTCGCGTGCCGCGCGCCCTGGTCACGTCCCCGTCGGACAAAACCGGCCCCTCCCCCATGCGGGTCCTGCTGGCCGACGACCATCAACTATTTGTCGAAGGGTTGCGCACCCTCCTGGTCGCACGGGGCATGCAGGTGGTCGGGGTAGCGCACAACGGGCTGGAAGCCCAGGTGCAAGCGCGCGCCCTCGCGCCGGATGTGATTCTGATGGACGTGAACATGCCCCTCTGCAATGGCATCGAGGCGACGCGCCGCATCAAAGCCGAGCTGCCCGCCGTGAAAATTGTCATGCTCACCATGGCGGCCGATGACGACACGCTGTTCGCCGCGCTGCAAGCCGGCGCCTCCGGCTACCTGCTCAAGAGCCTGGAAGGGAGCGAGTTCCAGCGCCTGTTGCAGGAGCTGGCGCGCGGCGAGGCCGTGCTCGCGCCGGGACTGGCGCAGCGGGTGCTCCGTGCCTTCACACAACGCGCAGCGCCTTCCCCCACTGAAACCGCCGCGCCCATTCCAGAACTCACGGCGCAGCAGCGGGGAATCCTCGACCTGGTAGCGCAAGGGCTTACCTACAAAGAAGTCGGCGCCCGGCTCCACCTCACCGAACGCACCATTCGCTATCACATGGGGCAGATCCTGCAACGACTGCAATTAGAAAGCAAACGCGAAGCCATCGCATATGCCCGACGCCAGGGCCTGGGCGTCCAGGAATAACCGCAGCCTCCCTCGCGCCATCTCCCCCGCAAAAACGACAGTCGAAAGCCTGTCGTTTTTTTGTCGCCCGGTGACAGTGACGGCGGCAGTCGCTTCCGATATAATTTGATCGACATCAATCGCTTTTTGGGTATGAGGAAGGGATCACATGCGATCAGGAGTGAAGGCCGGCGGTTCTACAGCCATCTATCACGTCGTCGTCTGCGGCAAGTCTTTGTATCTCGACGCCATCACCGAAGGCTTGCTCGACCAGACCAGGTTCCACATCATCCGGGTGGATCCGCAAGCGTTCGACGTACTGGAGCAAATCTGTAACCTCGCGCCGGACGCCATCCTCATCGAGCCCCTCAGCTCAAACAGAGGGATAGTGTTCGCCCTGTTGCAACAGGGGTTTCCAGTGATCGTCCTGGATTCCGAGGAGAGCTCCGTCACCATCCTGAAAGGCAAACACGTGGCAACGCCAGGCCTGGCAGCTCTGGCGGGGGTGATTGCAGCCATGGGCGGAGAAAGTGAGCCGCGGATCTCAGCGATGACCCAAGAATTCAGCGCGATAACGGCCAACATTAAGACATTTTAGGAGAGGAATATGAATCAGCGAGGGTGGCAATACAAAATCTTGAATCTGTTTCTGGCTTTGATGATGACAGTGAGCGGCATGAGCACCCTGCTTCCCGCCCACCCAGTAGCGGCGGCAGGGGAATTGACCCTCACCATTGTGGCAGCGCCCAATCTGGTGGTGGACTCGAACGCGCTTTCGCCTTCCACCTACGCGCCGAAAGTCGCCACGGTCATCGGCAAGATCTGCAACACTACCGCATCCGCCATTGACAACGTGACCGCCTACATCGGCAATTACAACGGCGGCGTCAACAGCACGCCAGGGATCTACCCCACACGCACCAACCCCAACATCGGCGGGCTGACCTACCAGGGGACCTATGCCTTCACTCACCTGGGTGGAACCGCCGACGCTTCACGTTTCATAGGGCCGGTGCCGGCCCATACCTGCGTCTACCAATACTGGTCCTTCGAATATCCCCACCTGGCCGTCAACGCAGCGGATGGCGCCACTATCCCCACCTGGGGTGTGAGCGTCAAGCCGGATGACGACCTCTCGCTCAGCTTCGACATGTGGGTGCTCGGCGGCGGTTACAGCGCTAACGCCTCCCACACCATGACGATGCGGAACGAGATTTCGGCAATGGCCAACAAGATCAAGCCCAATGGCAATCCTCCGGGACAATGGTTCAATACTGACGCCAGTACAGTGTACCCCGGCCAGATCATCACTACCAACGGCGTTGACTACCGCCTGGGCAACATCAATCAGGGCTTCGATAACGACGGCGACGGCGTCCCTGACTACAATGCCTGGTTGCAGCCCTTTGGCGATCCGGCCTACGATCCCTCGTGCTTCCGCTTGATCGGCGCGACCGGCGTGCTGACGGTAACGCGCGGTGCGGGTAACCCCGACCTGATTATCCCCATTGACAACAACCTCTACTTCACCAATATCCCGTCGGACAACACTGATGTGCGAGGGCGGGTCTACTACCAGTTCCTGGCCCTCGGCGGCCCCTGTACCGTGCCGATCTCCCCTTATCAGGAAGTGGCCTCCGGTTCCGATAACGAGAAGTTCAACGGCGACTATGGCACAGGCGTGCCGGCATTAATGAGTTATGAACCAGAAGTGATCGTGGATAAGACCGGCGACGCCATGGTGGCCGAGCTCGGCGTCATTACTTACCAAATGCCGTTCTACAACGACAGCGTCAACGCCGCTGCCGGGCTGACGCTCTCTTCCGGCGGCGCCTATGCGCCGTTGACGATTCAGGATCTGGTGCCCGCCGGCCTGCAATACCTCTGCGGCAGCGCGCAGGTAACCGATCGCACGCCGACCGACCTGGGTTATGCGATCCGCTATTCCAAAGACAGCGGCGCGACCTGGGGCACCGAGACAGGCACCTGGGCCACGTGTTCCACCCCCGGAACCGCTGTCAGCCCGGACGCGGGCAAGCGCATCGCGCTCCGTTTCGAGTTGACCGAGCCGCTGCCCAAGAAAACCGGCACCCCGGCACCCGGCGCCACAGCGACCTTCCGGGCGCGGGTGCCCGGCACTTACACCAGCGGCGGCGGTTCACCTCTCGTCGAGAACTGCGCGGCAGCCAGATTCGGCGACGGCGCGCCCTTTGCGGAGGAATGCGCCAGCACCCTCGTGCAAGGGACCGGCTCCATCGGCGACCGGGTGTGGGCGGATGAGAACCGCGACGCCAACCAAACGGGGGAAAATGGCATCAGCGGGATCAAAGTCTCACTGTACTACGACAAGAATGGCGACGGCAAACTGGATAGCGGCGATGTCTGGCTGAAAGATCAAGACACCTCCGGCACGGGAACCTCCAATTACAACTTCACGCAGCTGCCCGCCGGCAAGTATATCGTCAAAGTAGATACCACCGATGGAGATCTCCCCACCGGCTACGGGCCGACGACGGCCACCACTATCGCGGTGACCCTGACCGCCGGACAGACTTACCCCGACGCCGATTTTGGCTTTGGGCCGTCCTTGCGCGTGGACAAGCACCTGGACTCTCTCACCCCGGCGTATGTGGGCGAGACGGTGACGTTCCATGTGGATCTGGTCAACCGCTTGCCGGGCGATGGCTCAGCCAATGGGTTCTGCATCTACAATGTGTGGGCCGGCGCGGCCAGCACAGGATCGGCGCCCAAGGATTTCACAGATGTCACTAATGCTGTGGGCGCGCCCAATCTCAATTACGCGGTTGGCGATTTTGCGAAAGGCAGCAACAAGGAATTGATCGGCTCAAGTTACAGCAACGGCGGGCGCACCAGCGGCATTTCCAAGGTCGAAGTGCTGGCCAATGTATATTTCGATGCTTTCCTCACGGACGATGATCTGACCGTGACAGTCAATGGGACTACCGGGCCCTGGAGCACCCTTTTCACTGAGACCGAACTCAACGCCTACGCGCCTGCGGAAGCGAAAAAAGGCAATCTCGTTCGCGAAATTCCGGGGACAAGCGCGCCGGGCGGCTCATGGGACTGGTCTGACTTCGCCGCATTATCCATTAATTTC
>Ga0208940_1001490_pt1 | contig 24424 bp, 26 predicted proteins | sample AD_JPNNA6_MetaG_FD_184445 | JGI IMG/M metagenome (GOLD analysis project Ga0208940, IMG submission 184445) | Active sludge microbial communities of municipal wastewater-treating anaerobic digesters from Japan - AD_JPNNA6_MetaG (SPAdes) (version 2) | ecosystem: Engineered > Bioreactor > Anaerobic... | reverse complement strand
CCAGGTAAATCGCCTCAAGCTAATCAAGCGCCAAATGTATGGAAGAGCTGGCTTTATGCTTCTACGAAGAAGGGTTCTTGGGCCTGCACCTGTTTCGTGATAGCTTCACGACAATTGCGGAAGAACCCTGGGCGGCTGGCTCAAGAAGCAGCCTGCATCATCAGACTTGAGCGCCCATCCCGGCGCATAAAGTTGGGGGCCCCGGAGGAGTGCGCGGCGGCTCGTGGAACAATGAATCTAGGAACGCCCGTTGTGCCTACCGTAACAGGAACAATCCCGATAACAGGAACAACAACATCGGCTTCCGCGTCTCCCTACCGCTCTCAAGGATCAGCAGCAGGCCCGCATCCGTCCCGGTGGCAGTAGTCCGGCCTGGGCGGCAGCGCCTGATGTGAGCGAGCCCCGGTGGTCCCCGCCTGGCCCGGCCAGGCAAATATCCAACCGCCCGGCCCCCTCGGAATCAAATCCCTGGGGCCGGGCCTTATTCTTTTGAAGCGCTCCATTGTATAATCATCACAACAGAAACTGCTCTCACCAAACTGGAGGTGGGTATGAAAAAATGGGACTGGAACATCGCACACTGGAACGGCAAGCAAAAACTGATGACCTTCTTTGTGCTCTGGGTGGTGATTGCACTGCTTTGCTGGTTCTTCATCCCCGGCTGGCAAGAGCTGCGGGGCGGTCTCCTGATCCTCGCCGGAGTGGTGGCCGTTGGCGTCATTGGCTTCCTTGCCAACCTGGTGGCCTATCTCAAAGAGCCAACCCCACCTTCCTCAAATCCTACGATCACTGAAATAGACACTGGCGGCGGGGCTCAGATTGGGGGGAACCTGACCCAGGGCCCCGGCAGCACATTTGTTGGTCGGGACAGCGTTCAAGCAGGCACTTTCATTGCCGAACAGAAAAATTATGCTGCTCCCGACCCCGAAGCCGAAAAGATCACCGTTGGGGACATCCATCACAATACCAACAGCCCGATCAATGTAGGCTCTGGCACCCAGACAACGACCTATAACATTGGCGAACAGCATATTCACAACGGGCCTGACCCTGAGGACGAAAAGCGCGCCGCCATAGCTCAAGCCCGGACGAACTACCTGACCCACCTGCGCAAATTCTGTCAGAGCCTGCCGCTGGCCGCCCTGGGCGGAGATGAGGGCAGCGAACTGGGTATTACCCTGGATGATGTCTATATCGAACTGGACACCACTACGAGCCTGGATGCTCAAGGCCGGCCCGATCATCGATCTGCGAAAAAGTCTGAACCGGATGTGAATCCACCCGGCTTGCCAGGTGAAGATAGAAAACTGCTGTCAGTCCTTCAAGCTGCCGGGCAGAACCCCCATATGGTGCTGCTGGGTGATCCGGGTTCGGGCAAAAGCACCTTTGTGCGCAAGCTGGTCGGCTGGCTGGCCGGGGCAGCGTTGGACGGTGGAGCGCCACCCGAAGGTTTCCCGGCTGGCGGTTTGCCGCTGCTGATCAACTTGCGCGACCTGGCACCCCGACTGGCTGGCTTGAACCTGGACGAACTGCCCGCCCAGAAGCAGCAAGAAGAACTGATCGCCGCATTTTCCGCCCAGCTCCAGGCTGAACTGAAGATCGCTCAGGCTGAAGACTTACAGACTGATTTGCAAAAAGGCTTATCTCAGAACGGTCTGCTGGTGCTGGACGGTCTGGATGAAGTGCCCTTTGCATTACGAAAAGTGGTGCGCCAGGCAGTCTTTGCTGTCCTCAAAACATTGGAGCCCGCCCGGGTGATCATCACCTGCCGGATCCGGTCCTACCAGGAGGATTTCAGCCGCTCAGATTTTGGTGTGTTCACGGTTGCCCCCCTGGATGAAGATAAAATTACCAGTTTTGCACAAGCCTGGTATCATCGTCAACGCGATCTGGGGCGGACGGTTCCGCAAAACGCTGAAGACGATCTGGCACGGGCTGCCACCGGGGATGATCTGCGCGAATTATCCTCCAACCCCATGATGCTGACCACAATGGCCATCATTCACCAGAAGCAGACCCGGCTGCCCGACCAGCGCGTCAAGCTGTACAAAGAGGCAGTGGATATTCTGCTGCGCCGCTGGCAGCAGCACAAACAGGGCGAACTGGCCCCGTCTGAAGCGCTGGCCCAATTCCTGAAGGAGGACACCCGCCTCCGTCCGGCCATGTACCGCCTGGCCCATACGGCGCACTGTGCCGGCTGCAAGAATGGCGGGGTGGCCGACCTGCCGCGCGGCGAAGCGCTGGTGATTTTGGCAGACAAAAAATACCTGGGGGATCTGAATCTGGCGCAAGAATTTCTAGATTATGTGGACCAGCGCGCTGGTCTGCTGGTGGGCCGAGGTGGCGAAGGGGAGGAGGGGAAGCCGGTGACCTATGGCTTCCCACACCGCACTTTTCAGGAATATCTGGCGGGCTGCCACATCGCCGGACTGCGGGACTACCGGACGATTGGACAGGAATTGTGGGAGCGTGCGGCTGAGGGCGTGGACTGGAGCCTGGCGACCCGCCTGGCCGTTGAGGAACTATATCATAACCGTGAAGATTCCAACCGTGTTTTGGATATTGCCTACTGGCTGCGCGAGATTGGCGGGATGCAGGATGCTCAGCATCAACGCGCCTGGTTATGGGCGGCACAGCAGACCGACCTGGTCGGGCGGGAAATGGTTGAGACTGATCCACCGGGGCAAAAACACCTGGATCAAATCATTCCGGCATTGGTGAATTTGTTAGGCGGCAGCCTGACGCCGATTGAACGCGCCGAGGCTGGCAATACCCTGGCCCGCCTGGGCGACCCGCGCCCCGAAGTGTTGACCTGTGAAGGGATGTCTTTTTGTGAGGTTTCGGCTGGCGAATTTATTATTGGTGAGGACAAATATCAGAAAACCATCACCCTGCCGGGCTTTTGGATTGGCAAGTATCCCGTGACCGTCGCTCAGTTTGACCAGTTTGTGCAGGCAGGCGGTTATACCAACCCAGACTATTGGGATGAGGCAATCAAAGAAAAATATTGGACATCATTGGGTTTCAAGGGTCAGTGGGACAATAAACCCAGGACCACCCCCGTTGATTATGGACTTCCTTTTACTTTGCCCAATCACCCGGTGGTGGGGGTGAGCTGGTATGAGGCGATGGCGTATACCCGCTGGCTGAATCAATATTTGCTGCGCTGTGCAGCAGGTCGTTCTGGCAGTCCCTGGACAGGACTGGCGGCAGGCAAACTCAAGGTTGCCTTGCCCACTCATGAGCAGTGGGAAAAGGCAGCCCGTGGAACGGATGGGCGGACCCACCCCTGGGGTGCTGAGTTTGATCCAGATAAAGCCAATACCGATGAATCCGGCATTGGGGCCACCAGTGCGGTGGGCTGCTTCCCGGCAGGTATCAGCCCTTATGGCGCATTGGATCTGAGCGGCAATGTCTGGGAGTGGGTCTTGACGGACCCTGGTGATCTGCGCGGCGGCTCGTGGGACTTTGGATCTAGGGGCGCCCGTTGTGCCTTCCGTGGCTGGGACTTTCCCGGTAACGGGAGCAACCACTGGGGCTTCCGCGTCTCCCTCTCGCCGCTTTGAGATCCTGAATTTCTGACTCCTGAGATTCTGGTTTTCTCCTCCGGGGTGGGGGTGCGGGGGCGGGCTTCCCGCCCCCGCTTTTGGGCCATTCGGGTCTTGCCGGCTAACCCAAAAACCGCCTCGGTTCCTCGTTCTGCAGATTGACAATCAATGCTATACTTAACCAACAGCCTGACCTGGGTGCCCCCCTCACCCCGGCAGGCTGCCTTCTTATACCATGCATCTGCGGCGCACCCGGTCTTGCGCAGCCGCTCATCGGCCGCACCAAAATTTGTGCGCTGTATTGCGGGTTCACCACCTCCAGGGTCAGGTGCCCCGCCAGGCAGCTTTATATCCATTTACGTCGAGTCATTTTGAAAGAAATGTGGTATATTTTACAAAGCTCAATGAGCATTGCAAAAACCTTTCAAAGCTGGGACGATTGAATGAACAAACATGATTTCCATTCACCACAAGCGGGGCAGGCAATTTTGACCCCCGGAGGGTACTGGGCATTCATCCCCGCCCCGTTGCCCCCCGAAATTTCATATGACCCGGGTCTTGTCCGGGCGCTTTCGAGAGCCGATGCCGCTTTAAGTGAGCTGTCTGGGCTCGGACGTCATATCATTAACCCCCACCTCCTGATTGCATCCTATGTCCGCAAAGAAGCTGTCCTTTCTTCAAGGATTGAAGGAACGCGCGCCGGCATTGCTGATTTACTGATCAACGACCTGGAGGCTGCGGAGAGTGCTGGCAGTGCAGATTTATGGGAAGTCCGGAATTATGTCGCCGCACTGGAGTACGGCATTGACCGGCTAAATTCTTTGCCGCTTTCATTACGGCTGGTCCGTGAAATCCATGCCCGGTTGATGGAAGGTGTTCGCGGATGCCATGCAACGCCAGGAGAATTCCGACATTCTCAAAATTGGATTGGCCCAGCAGGATCAACGCTTGTTGATGCCCCTTATGTTCCCCCCCCGGTAGATGAAATGATAGACTGCCTGGCTAAATGGGAACTGTTCCTGCAAGATCGTGAAACCTTCCCTGAATTGATCCAATGCGCCCTGTTGCACGAACAATTTGAAGCCATCCATCCATTTCTCGATGGAAATGGCCGTGTTGGACGCCTGCTGATTACTTTATTCTTAATTGAGCGCGGGCGATTGTCCCAACCTTTATTGTATTTGTCTGCCTATATTGAAACCCACCGGCAGGAATATTATGATTTGCTCCAGCGCGTGAGGACCCATGGCGATTGGAATTCCTGGCTGCATTATTTCTTGAATGGCGTGGAAGAAACGTCCAAACAGGCGGTGCGGCAGGCGAGTGAATTAATGGATTTACGGGAACAACTTCAGATCGAACTTCGCAACAAGCCCAGGGCAGTTGCCCTCATTGATCCGCTCTTCATCAACCCTTATATAACAGCTTCGCGTGCTGCTGAGTTGCTGAATGTATCTCTCCCTACGGCCCGTCAAGCTCTCAGGACTTTAGAAGAATCGGGTGTTTTGCAGGAAGTTACAGGACGAGCCTGGGGAAAAACCTATGTCGCCACTCGGATATTAAACCGCATTGAAAACGCCGCCGGATAGGGTAAAATCATCCTGGTAGGTCATGGTATCTCCTTTCTGGTTTGGTCGCCTGATGGTTATACCAGACCTACCACCCTTTCGGGTAGAAGTTACAGAAAGAATTTTACGCTAACTTGCAAAATTGACCGAACATCCTGATTGTATATTTCTTCATTGGTCATTACCCGCGTAGCCGCATCTAAAGAATAAAACGCCACCTGTCAAAACCGGTTTCCCCCATTCGAGCAGGATTAGGTTTTGTCAGCAATCCCATCAACGCCCACAGTAAGCAGTATATAATTAGAAAGCATGAGATCAAAATGAAACTTCAAGAGTTCCGCCGGCAATTAGAAGAAAACCCCGAGTATCTCAAAGCTGCCGAAGAACTGCATCTGCAATTACTGCTGGCTGATGCTGTCCTGAAAGGGCGATTAAGCAAAGGCTGGTCACAAACCCAGCTTGCCGAAGCCGTGGGCACCAAACAGGCCAACATCTCCCGAATTGAAGCCGGCCTGGCAAACCCAACGCTTTCACTCATCCGTAAAATCTTGCAGGCGCTCGACCTGGATCTGAAAATCCAGCCTGCCGCCCCCAAACCCGAATACACCTCAAACTCAGTCAAACAATAACAAATCATAACGCACAAACCTTTAGCATCCGGAAATAATCGTCATTTATAGGCCGCTCTACTTTTAGCAGAGTAGGGCGGCCTACATTTGGGTATCTCAGAAAGCATAGGACGCCCTATAACCCACGTTTCGCACCTGTGGGTAGGCATTTTTAGGAATTTCTTGTAAGCTTGGGGGATGAGCGCTGAACCAAAATATGAAACCCAACGGATAGACCACCTTGGGATAGTGGCTGGCGTCTGCCAGGAAATATCCCTGATCGAACAGATCGACAGGCAAGTCAAGGCTAGTGAACGGAAAGTGAGCTGTGGCTGTCAATAGACACACGTAAATGCTCGACCCCTAGATATTTCTGCCGTTCCATTTGCATGGCCGCATTGATCACCAGGCGCAGTAATTCCGGCATAAACTCGAATCCCTGGTCAGCAATATCTGCCGCCAATTCCCCTGGTAGGGTAAAATTATGTTTGTAGATCATGGTTCCTCCTTTGTGGTTTGGTCACCTTAAGGATAACCTGATCTACACTTTCTAAGTGGAGTTCCTCTTCAGTTTCCCTGCGTCCCTCTCGTAGATTTGCCTTTCATATTGCTCGCTCCAAAAAATTGGCATGTTTTCCTCGCTCTTCTTGTAAGTACCCAAAAACTGGATTTTTTAGCTAAGGGAACCAGAAACCGGGCGGGAGTTTCTGGTTCCCAATCATTACAGCAGTAGATCCGCCAGCGCATCACCCGCGCCATCATCCACCATGGGTGTTTCAGCAGGGGATGATGGCATTCCGCCCATCCGCAGGGCTGCTTTGACCGCCCGCGCCATACAGCGCATCTCCGGATTGCGAAAAAACGCAATCAGGTCGTCGTCCTCGCCGGGCCGCAAGCGCAGGTGAACATGCACCTCGATGGGCGGGATAACTTGCGCCGGGCGCCCGGTCCGCTTCATGCTTTCCTCCGGTTGGCTTGCTGCCGGGCCAGCTTGTACAGCCCGCGGCTGATCGCCATCACCGGATCATCCGGGATATGCAGCCGCCCGTTGAAGCGGTCAATCAATGCATCTCGCAGCAGCAGCGCTCCACCGCCCACGATGATGATTTGTGCAAACCGCTTCCACCGGTTGCCCCAGGTTTTTTCGATTTGCCCGGTGATCTCGCGTGCCCAGACCGGCAGCGCCTGGCGGACATCCAGCCGCCCAGCCCGCAGCAATGTGTCCAGCTCGCCCAGGGTGTGCAGGTTCTCGCCGTTGAGCAGTTCCAGTAGCCGCCGTACACCCAGCGTTCGGCCAGCCGTCATACCCTGCACCACCGTCCGGTCACTGACGGTTAACAGTTCCAGGGTGTTGAAACCCACCGAGACGATCCCCACTTCTTGATTGAAGTGCGCCCGCCGGGTTGGAATGAACTGCCCGGTATCATCCAGCAGATAATCAAACAAAGCCCCCGACGGTTGCGAGGTGACTTTGACTTCATCCACCTGGATAGAGCAGGGCTGCCCATCGGCCTCCCAGTTGTGTTCGCCGATCAGCCAGCGGCGCACTGCGTCCGCGTTGGCCTGCGCCTGTTCACCCGAGAGGGGCTCCAGCGGCAAACCCACGATCAGATGCAGCGGAGCTTCGAGCGGCCCATACTGCTGCGCATAGCGGGTCAGAATGCCATAGACAATGGCGCGGGTTTCCGGTACACCGGTCATCCGCTCGTAATCGAGATTTTCAATCCCGCGGCCCCAGTTGTGTGCGCCAGGACCTACGTAGAAATTCATCCCGCCAATCCCAATTTTGAGCGGCGGCTTGTGGCTGCGAAAACCCAGTAGCTGCGTCACCGGCTGACCAGTATCTGCCGCGACAATGGCCTGGAGTTGAAGGCCGCCGTTGGGCCCGTATAATTTGTTGGCGCCTGCGCCAAGATCTTCACCGAAAAACAAAGCTTCAGTCATGGTGTTCTGCCTTTCCTTCTGAGTTTGATTTGATGGGTTGTGTCAGTCCCTTGTGCATCGCTTCACGCACTCGCCTGGCCAGCAGCCGCCGTGGCGCGCTGCGGACCAGTTGAATCAGGGCATCATCGTGCCCCGGTTTGAGTGTGAGATGGACAAGCAAGACTAATGTGCCGTCCTCGCGCGTTTCTTGTGTTGTCATTGCGACCTCCTGAAAAAGTTGGCCGCACCCAAACGAAAGGGGGAACCCCACTCGACTGCCACTGTGTGGACGATTCGTGCAATATTCGTGCAATAGGCATGGAATCTATGTAAAATATGCACTCTGTGGACTGTTTTATCCCCCATATATACTATCTGTCTGTGTCTATATACCCATATATACGGTATGGACGCGGCGGGCAATTCTTCGAATCCAGAGGTTGGGAGTTCGAGCCTCCCCGAGGGCGCCATATAAGGTAAAATAATAGCAATATGACGAAATGCGGTGATTCTTGACGCAAAACTTTGTTCTGCAGCTTGACTGGCAAGAAATCCCTGTCTGAGCAGAACGCCATTCAACCCGAGTCAATCTGAATAATTTGATTGAAGCCGAGATCGCCACTGTGTCTGTCAGCGCGGCTATTTCACTCAGGAAGAATTTTTAGCCCCGTGCTTTGGGAAGACACCGCACACCAAACTACTGGTTCAAAGCAAAATGACCGGAACCCCGGATCAAGGAGATATACGATGATAATCACAGCCTGGAATAACGGCGCACATGCCCGCAATGGTTCTGGATATGGCTTCAAGGTTTCAATTGCCGATCGAGATGCCTATTTTCAACCAGATTGGAGCACCATCCTGGTTGAACTGGAGGGCGAAACAGAGCCGGTTGAAATGAAAATCAACAAAGACACCTTTTGGGGCGAAACCTGCCGGGAGTTCATTAGTCCTGAACTTGGGCGGTGGCTGCGCAAGCAGGGCCTCTCGCCCTGGCCCCAGGGCAACCCACCCAAATTGAATTTAGAACCGATCAGCGACAATCGCTTCAGAATTTTGAAAGTGCCGAAACAATCCGGTGGCCTGCGGCGATAATCGCAATATTCAAGCTCCCAGTCCCTGACTCATCAAAGTCAGGGACTGGGAGCTTAACACCCCAGGGAGCAGATTCTGGAATATACGATTACCTCTGATGTAACTGAAATTCATTTCCCCACCCATTGGAGCCAAACGCATGACCCGCATCGCAGTTCTCGCAGACATTCATGGCAATTTGCCCGCTTTTGAGGCCGCATTAGCCCACGTATCTCAGCAAGGCGTAGATCAGATTGTCCTGGCCGGAGACGTGATCAATGGCAGCCCCGATTCGAAAGCTTGCTGGGATCTGGCTTTGGCTTTAGGCTGCCCGATCTTGCGCGGCAACCATGAACGCTACGCAGCTCATTTTGGAACACCCAGGGCTTCCCCCCTGTGGACTCTGGAGCAGTTTGCTCCGCTGCAGTGGGCGGTTGACCAGTTATCCGAGCAAGACCGGCAGGTCATGGATGTGCTCCCGTTGAATTTGCGCTTGCCCGAGGCCCCTAACCTGTTTATTGTCCACGCCACCGAGCGGGATGATCACGACACCATCGCCTCTCACACCCCCGAAAAGGTGCTGCACGAGATGTTCCCGACCGCGCAGGAGCAGTATATTATTCGTTCGCACAATCACTTTGGGCAGGTGCGGGTCTGGGAAAAGGGCTTCATCGTTACCTGTGGCTCGGTTGGTTTGCCCCTGGACGGCAACCCTACAGCCCAATACCTGATTCTTGACCGTGAGCAAAACGGCTGGAAGATTCAGCACCAATCCGTACCATACGCTCTGGAAGCCACAATCAGCCGTTTTCACGACACCCATTACCTTTCCGCGGTTGGCCCCATGGGCCGCCTGTTTTTCCGCGAGGTTGTGACCGCCTCTCAACAGATCGTTCCCTTTCTGCGGCTTTATACCCAATGGTCAAAGCAGGACGACATTTCACTGTCCAATGCCGTTGACCGGTTTTTGAGTCTTTAAATCCCGAATGAGGTAGCCACCTCATTCTTCCGGTTGCACTAAAAGAGAAGGTCAAGGCTATCTCAATCGTGCATGATGTCCCTATTGGAAAACGGGTTCTCTTCGTCGTTGACCCTGGAATGTGCGCCTGCCATACCGGCGAACTGCGTTTGAACTCCACGCAGCGCACTTCCAGAAAGACCTTGTTTCTCGTTGAACAGTTGGGAGGCCTGGGTTCGATTCGTATCATTAGGCGAAAATCAGGCATGAACTTTCATACATAATGTAAAAAACTATTGACATTTAGTATGAATAGATATACAATATGTTTATAATTCAATACATGGTGAAAAGGAGTTTGTTCCAATGTCCTATCAGGAAAAAAAGACACTAACCAGCATCGTCTCTGGTATTTTGGTTTTAGCGGCGTACTGCCTGTATGCCTTCAACCCCACCCGTCTGTCTTCCATTGCTGAAGGTGGCCTCAAACAATGGGCCATCACAATGCTGGTATTCATCGGAATCGGGATCGTCTTCATGATCATCATCCAGATCGTTTTCCACATTCTGTTCTCCATTTCAGTAGCTGTCCAGGAAAAAATCCGCAACAACGATACCGACGATGTATCCATAGAGAACAATATCAAATTCGAAATGGTTGAGGATGAACGGGACAGACTGATTGAGCTCAAATCGAACCGGGTTGGTTTTGCTGTAGCCGGTCTGGGTTTCGTCGCCGCGCTGGTATCGCTCGTACTGGACTATTCGCCCGCTGTGATGCTGAACATCATCTTCCTCTCGAGCAGTTTCGGCTCAATTTGCGAAGGCTTTGTCCAGCTCTTTTACTATCGAAGGGGTGGGTTGAATGCCTAAAAAACTAGAAATTACGAACAATATTCGCAAGCTGCGTTTTTTTGCGGGCGAGATGACCCAGCAGCAGCTTGCCGAAAAGGCTGGCATCTCCAGGCAGACCGTCATCGCCATCGAGGCTGGCAGGTACGCCCCCACGCTGGAGCTCGCTTTCCGCATCGCGGATGCGTTCGGGGTGCCGATCGGTGATGTTTTTGGATATGAAGTGAAAGAGGAAAATCCGAAGTGAAGCACATTAGAAAGCTGGGTGGTTTATCCGCCTTTTACATGGCAGCAGCCTATCTGTTCAACATGATCCTGTTCCTGGTCGTGCTTGATTACCCAAATATCACCACGGCTTCCCAAAAAGTTACGCTGCTGGTCGAGAAGCAGGGGGTGATCTTTCTCACCAATCTGTTTGGATATGTGGTTTTCGGCTTGGTTTTAATCCTCTTTGTGATCGCGCTGTACGACCGCTTGAGCGCGGGGTCCCCCGTATTGATGAAAATGGCGGCGATTCTTGGGACCATCTGGGCAGGATCGTTGATCGCCAGCGGCATGGTGGCGAACGCGGGCATTGCCCCAGCCGTCGCACTGTACACGCAGGATCCTGCACAAGCTGCAATGGTATGGTCAATGACCGAAACGGTAGCGAATGGATTGGGGAATGCCAATGGTGAGATTTTAGGTGGATTGATGACACTGCTGATCAGCCTAGCTGCACTGCAGACCGCAAAACTGCCCAAATGGTTGAATATCTGGGGCGTAGTGGTGGGCACCATTGGAATTGTCTCGCTCATCCCAGCCCTGAACAGCCTGGTTGGGCTATTCGGTATCGGCCAAATCATCTGGTTCATCGGATTAGGGGTACATCTTGTTGGCAAACAGCCGGAAATCACTGGTCAAACTTTACCGCTCAAAAGTGGAATACTGCTTGGTCAGGAGAAATAACCATGTACCGGAAAACTGCTGTTATGGTAGGAGCATTATTCATTATCGGAACGGTATCCGGGGTTCTTTCTGGAATCATGATCAGTCCGATCCAGAACACACCCGAAACCCTGACATCGATTTCGACCCATGAGACACAGTGGATTCTTGGCACGCTTCTGATCCTGGTGATGGGGTTTGCGCTTGCAATGATCCCTGTCCTGTTGTATCCAGTCTTCAAGAAACACAACGAGGTTTTGGCTTTGGGTGCTGTTCTGTTTCGGGGTGTCTTGGAAGCGGTTTGCTACCTCGCCATTGTGATGTTGATGCTCTTGCTTGCATCTGCCAGCCGGATCGGTTTTGGGGGATCAACAGCTGATGCCTCTGCGCTGCAAATATCCGGCGCATTACTAATCAGCGCGGGTGACTGGCTTGGTCAGATTTTGGCTGTTGTTTTCAGCATTGGCGCTTTGATCATCTACTTTCTCTTTTACCAGACTCGGTTGATCCCTCGCTGGCTGTCTGGTTGGGGTTTCGTTGGAGCCATGCTGTACTTCGCCGCACCTCTGATGAGTATGTTCAGTCCGCAGCATCCGGCGTTGTCGCTCGGATCACCGCTGGGGTTCTTGATGGCCCCGCTTGCCCTGCAGGAAATGGTATTTGCGGTCTGGTTGATCGTAAAAGGTTTCAGCCTGCCGCCAGTGCCCACCACAAAAAAGCAAATATTTGCTACAACGGGAGTTCAATGATGAAAGCAGTAATTTTTGATAAGAACGCCACTCCGGAAAAACTTATCCTGCGCGAGGTGGAGAAACCCGTCCCTGACGATAACCAGGTGCTGATCGAGATCCACGCGGCTTCGATCAATGCCGCCGACTATCGCTCTATGCGCATGGGTATCATCCCAAAACACCGCATCTTTGGCGCGGATGTTGCCGGGCGCGTGGTAACCGCAGGCTCAGCAGTGACCGCGTTGAAACCGGGTGACGCAGTGGTTGGGGATCTCTCCGGCTGTGGGTTCGGCGGCTTTGCGGAATACGCTGTCGCACCCGCGAGCGTGCTGGCATTGAAACCGGAAAACCTCTCCTTTGAAGATGCCGCGGCAGTCCCCCTCGCCGGTGTCACTGCCCTGCAGGGACTGCGCGACCTGGGCAAAATTCAGCCTGGGCAGCGGGTGCTCATCTGCGGCGCGGGCGGGGGAGTGGGGACCTTCGCAGTGCAGCTCGCCAAAAACTTTGGCGCGCACGTTACTGCCGTCTGCGGCCCACGCAGCGTGGACCTCGTGCGTTCCCTTGGCGTTGACTGCGTGATCAATTATTCTACCGAAGATTTTACCCGCAGCTCTGTGCGTTACGACCTGATCCTGGGTATCAATGGCAGCAGCTCCCTTGCAGACTACAAACGCCTGCTCACCCCATGCGGCATCTATGTGATGGTCGGCGGTCACCTTAGCCAGGTATTCAGCGCCATACTATTCGGACCGCTCATGTCGCTGGGCAGCCGCAAGTTCCGCGCCCTGGCAGCCAAACCCAACGCCAATGATACAGCCTACCTGCTCCAGTTGGCCGCAAAAGGCAAATTGAAACCGGTCATCGACCGTATGTATCCTTTGGAGCAGACCCCGGAAGCCATGCGCTGTGTCAGTCAGGGTCACACCCGCGGCAAAGTGATCATCAGCATTTTCAAAGAGCAATAATACGCTCTTCGATTATCTTTACCTACGCCCCATTTCTGTCACCTTCAGCCTTACTGCAATCTTAGCGAAGAACAGATCTTACGTCCTGTTCACAAAGCGCTCCAATGCTTCACAGAATTGTTTGGGGTGGAGCAGGATTTCACCATGGCCGAAACCTGGGAAAAGGGTGTCTTCTCCGTTGGGAAACGCTTGTCTGATTTTCTTTGCCCCCTTTGCTGCGGGTTTCTCTCGTGTACCATACCAACACGCTAACCTGGAGCCCCAGTAAGGCTCCATTTGACTCACCCGGTTGAATAGTGATGCGCCATCATAGAAAGCGTTTTCAAGAGTTATTCTCGAAATGCCCGGATATAGCAGCTTGTCTAGCATTTCTGGCGTAATGCCGCCCAGTTTAAGAAACCAGTTCATCTTTCCTTTGAACACTTGCTCCCCAAACCATCCCGCTATTTTCGATGCAGGCCGATTGAGAATGCCCAGCGACATATCCACTGTGCCATCCAAGATGATGTTCTTTACGTTGACATGCCTGCGATAAGCTGTCAGGAGGGCCGTGACACACCCCAGCGATGCACCGTAGATCACATCTATGCATCCACCCTGGTACGCTAGCAGATAAGCCTCAACTTGCTCTGCTTCCGTTTCGCCGTTGATGTAATCCGTACCCTCGTCCGGATCATGCCCGTCGAGCCCGGCTGCAATCACATGGTAATGTTCCGCCAGCAGGGGGATTACTAAACCGAAACTCATCTTCCAGGTCGTCGCAAGGCCATGGATGAGCATCACCGTTCTTTGGTTTTGGGAACCAAATTCATGGAACTTCATCTCAATTTGCTCCTTGCTCTCTATTGTGCTCGGTTTTTGTGTTATTGACAATATTAAAGTTCCACCAATTTCGGGCTTTATATGCATGAGCTGTTAAATCGTTACTACAAGGAGGTTTTTACAAATAGATTATATTTCTGCCTGGAATACCCCCGAATATCCCAGAGCGCCAAAATTTAGTTGGCCGATAAATTACCGATATTCTGTCGATAAACGGTAGCGTCGTTATTTGCGCTCCGCTCACTTACAGCCAGGCTTGACAGCCATTAAGGTGGAATAATTCAGATGTCGGAAGTCAAGCCTCCCTGAGGGTGCCATATGTGGGGTGAAAAAGAATAACAATCATGCACTCAATGGGCCTGGACCCGCAGCTTTCAGTTTTGTGAATTTTCACTTTCCTCTTCGTGCTATAATCTTTTAAGACAACCTCTCACACCCCCATCATGCACATGGTTGAAGATAATTTGTGGGGGAAACCAGCGAGATATATCACAACTTAACATCATCTTGATTGAATGTAAGGAGGATTGGATGATTTGCCCAAAGTGCGGTTTCCAAAATGAACCCTCTTATCGGTTTTGTATGCGCTGTGGTTCGCCTCTGGCACAACAGCCGGTTGCATCACCACCACAGGTGCCAGTCAATGCTTTTGTTTCCACCCCGCCACCTCCGGCTCCATCCCAACCACCGATCCAATCTCAACCTGTGCCGCCCCCCGTACCCCAGCAGCCCACCCAACAGCCAGTGGGATACCAGCCGCCAATGTCGCAAACTTATCCATCATCGGCGACTGCCTACGGCGGCATGCAGCAGCCGCAGACATCCTCGCTCAATATTTGGGGACCCTTTGCCGGTCGTGGCGCCCGCCGCCGGCACATTGGCTGGCTGATGGATGGGCGTGGTGATCGTGCACCCGAACTGGTTCAGCGGATTGCATCAAAGTTCAACGATCGCCAAATCCCAAACACCAATCTCACGCATGAAAATTTGACCGCAAAAGGATTATGGGTTGAGACGCGCCCCTATTTTATTCTTCGCCGCGGCCTGGTAACCTTGGCTCTAAATATCAGTCAGGTTGGACGGGACCTGTTTATCTCCCTGGCTTCATACATTAAGCCCCCAATCAGCAACTTTAGGGTCCTTGTGGTTGGGCTGATGTCTCTGCTCTGGTTGTTTACGACCTTTGCCGTGCCCCCCATGATTTCGGCAGCTGCCGACAAAGCTCTAAACGGTCTGGCGGGTGGCCTGTTTGGCGGTGGCGGCACCCCGGATACCTCCGGGCTGCTCTTTTTGCTCTGTTTTCTTGGCCCCATTGGCCTCATCAATGGCCTGTTGTTACTGGCGTTTCTCGGTTTTAGCGTTTACAAATGGTTGACCGAAAAAGATTTTCTGGCCGGACTGCGGGTCAAGCCTAATGAATTCAACGAGGACGATCTCATGGCTATGGAAAAGGCTGTAGAGCAGACGGTTCGCCTCAGCCTGGATGAAATTGGGCTCGACCCAAATGACCTGAAAGCTACGTTCAACGTGTCGGGGGGACGCGTCATCTAAACTCGGAGTAAACCAGCATGGGATCACCCAATCTCTCTCTGCCAGGAATTACCCTACAAAAATATCCTGATCTGCGGGCCGAAGCTGCTTATTTTGGCTTTGAGATCCCATATCTCCCAGATTTTTTGGCTGATCATACCTTGCTGGGGCAGACCCCGCGCGAAAAACTAAAAGAAGTTCTGGATCGCTTTGAACGCTTTATCATTGGCCTGCGCAAACTGCGCGGTTCAGCCTTTGTACTGCGATTCATAAGCGATCCGCAGCAAGGAACGGTTGAACTCTACCTATTAGGGCGTGTCTGGGCGGCAGCCGGGTATGCAGAGGCTCAGGCCATCCAGGCCGCACATGATCTGGATGTTCACCTGATCGGCTATCGGATTCCCCACCGCCCGTTGAAAGATCTCCCAGATGATGCGGGTAAAACACTGTCGCAAGTTCAGTGCCCATTTCCTCACGGTTCTCCGCTGGTAGAAATTCGTCAGCACGAGGAATTGACCCGCCTGGCAGTCATCCAACAGGATGCCTACGTCATCCATCCCTACTGGCAGGCAGAGGGGGCCTGCTTGCAGCCACTGGAAGCCATGCTGCAGCAGACCGCACCGACAGTATTAAGTATTTACCTCGAGCCCATTGATATCAGTGATGCCGAAGTGGCCGCAATTGATGAGGCTGCTCACATTGCTCAAACTCTGGCCGATGTCAATATCGCTGTCCAGAGCACCACCAGTATTAGTCGACGGCGTGACCCGGCTGCTGAACGTCTCAGCAAAATCTACTCGGCTTACCGCCAAACATTGAATGAACCCTTCCTGGTCACCACCCAGGTTGTGAGCCCGGATGCCAGTGCCGCCTGGACAGTTGCCCGTGTCTTTGCGGCAGAAGCCATTCAGGGAGGATCGAGTTCTGCAAATGACCCGGCGAGCGCCAATCTGCCCTCCCAGGCAGATTGCCTTGCTCCGAGCAATGCAGACGAATACGCTGCTGCCTGGAACTGCTTCCAGAACCTGTTGATGTCGGGTTGGGGAACTTCCCGGGCAACCCCGGGTAAAGAACGTTTCCCCTATCTGGCCGGGGCACGGGGTGCTAGCGCTGTTTTTCGCCTGCCTGTCAATCTTGGAGGCGGCATTCCTGGCCTGGCTGTACGGCAGCTTCCGCCCGATTTTGAACCCGGCCCGCGCCACGAACAACCTGGGCCGAAGGAAATCATCCTGGGGCGGTTTGAGAACGGTGGAACAGCCACTATTCCGGTTAGCGCGCTGACCCGGCACACACTCATTACCGGATTCACGGGCAGCGGTAAAACGAATACTGTGCTCTATCTGCTGGATCAACTCTGGCGGCAGCAGGGAATTCCTTTCCTGGTGATTGAATCTGCCAAAAAAGAATACCGCAGCCTGCTAAAAGTCCCCGGATTTGAATCGTTGCTGGTCTTTACATTGGGAGATGAGACTGTCTCACCGTTCCGACTCAACCCATTTGAATTGCTCCCAGGCGTCCGGGTTGAAGCTCATATCGGCCGCCTCCAGGCCTGCTTTGATGCTGCCCTGCCGCAGTTTGGTATCTTGCCGTCCATTGTGGCCGAGGCGTTGGAGCGTGTGTATCGCAATAAAGGCTGGAATCTGACGGACAAAGCCACCACCCAAACAGATGTCGAAACGGCCAATCGGCGGTTGTTCCCGACCCTGCGCGATCTATATACAGAAGTCATTCGCGTGACGGACGAACGTGGCTATGCTGGCGAAACCCTGCATAATATTCGCGCCGCAGCTGCCGGACGGATTGGGAATTTATTGCGCGGCAGCCGGGGCAGAATGCTGGGTGGGCAGCGCAGCATCCCCTCTGAATTGTTATTCAGCCGCCCAGTTGTTCTGGAACTTAATGATTTGAATGAAGAAGATAAATCCCTCATTATGATGTTCCTGCTGACCTGGCTGCGTGAGTGGCGGGAATTGCACCCTGGCCGGGCCTTGCAGCATGTGACGGTGGTCGAAGAAGCCCACAACGTGGTCGGTAATGTGCAGTCTGTGGGGGCCAGTGAGATTGCTGCGGACACCCGGGCAAAAGCAGTTTCTGCATTTGCAAATATGTTATCAGAGGTGCGGGCTTATGGCGAAGGAATCGTTATCTCAGATCAATCCCCTGAGAAGTTGGCCCCCGATGCGATGCGCAATACCAATTTGCAAATTGCCCACCAGTTGCGAGACCGCCGTGATCGCGAGGCCATCGCCCGTGCCATGATCATGGATGAGGAACAGCAGGATTATCTGGCCCGGTTAGGGGTAGGTGAGGCAGCCCTGTTCCGGACAGGCATCCAGAAGGCCACTTTTATCCGCGTGCCCGAATATAAGGACGAGGCCGGTTTTGATGAACCCCCTGCTGACGCAGAGGTTGAAAAGCAGATGGCTGTTTTCCGAAAACAATATATCACCGCGGTGCTTCCATTTGATGGCTGCCGTTTCTGTGGCAGCCCCTGCCGGCATCGTGAAGCAATTGAGCCACATACCCTGGATAAGGAATTACACGAGCAATTACAAGCTGCCCTGAAGCGATTCGATGAGCAACCCGATGCCGTTTACTGGCCAGCCCACTGGCGCCGCATTGCTGAAGTCTGTGCCGAAGCTGCCCGACGCGCCGGGTTAGAAGCGGAGAAAGATGCGGCTTATTGTTATTTCGCTCACGAAATTGATTTCGCCTTTACCCGATCTATGCGCGAATCATTTGAAAAAGCCACGTTAGGATAAAAACCCATGCCTGCTGATCAAGCCTTCAAAATAACTGAACAGGCCGTTACCGGCGCAGTCAAAACTGCCGAAACAACCCTGAAAAGGGCCTGGTCCATTCTGGATGCAGCCACAGAAAAACAATCTCCCTCTGAATTTCTGAGCCCTCAGGCTATTAAGGCCATTCAAGGGGTGCGCAAGGACGGGGCATAACATGGTCACAGATGCGGTTCCTGAGGACATTACTCCCGTTGAAACACCTTTGCTAGAAACAACCTCAGAAGGATTGACATCCCGGGGTATCCGTTCCATCCAGGGTGAAACGCAATCCACCAGCGATTGGGTGGAGCGAGGTATTGTAGATGTGCCGGTTGCCGCTTTGCCTGAGCCGGAAGGTGTTGCAGGACCTCAGGATTTCGATCATCACCTGACGTGGGAAGATGCCCGGCAGACCACCGAACAGGTTCCACAGTTGCAACAGGAAGTGAATGCTGGCAAGACGGGTGATGATTATTCAGCCGAAGACGCGGCAGCCGGATTGGATTATGCTGACGGCCGCCGCCGCCTCTATGACCTGTACTACGGCGGAAATGCCATTACAGTTTGCAAAGATGGCGATCAGTACGATATTATCGATGGACGGCATCGCGTTTATGCTGCCAAAGCGTTGGGGTTGGAGACGATCCCGGCGCGCCTGACTGAAAAAGTAGCCACATCCTGATCAGGAGATTATCTTATGTTCTGCCCGCATTGTGGTCAACAACATCCTGCTGGTGCCAGCTTTTGCCCCATTACCGGACAGTCGCTGTCAATGATGTCACAAAAGCCGAAAAGTAAAACCGGGCTGCGTATTTTCTTTGCGGCCTTGTTGGTGCTGGGTTTAATCCTGATGGCGATCGGTGGAATTCTGTGGGTCATTCCCCGCCTGAACCTGGGCGCTTTACCCAACCGTGAGACCCCGCCGGGCAATGCAGTTGTTCCTACCCAGCCTCTCACGGAGGCACCGCAGCCCATAACACCGCTGGATACCCCTGCGGTACAGCCTACATCCGCTAATCCACCTGCGGCCACCAACCCACCAATGGTTGTCCTGCCACCCACAGCCACAGTGCGCCCAGTGTTTACGGTTACGCCGTTCCCCACCAATACCACTGCCCCTAATTACACCTCTACGCCTTACTGTCCGGGTGTTTCCTGGTCGCCGCGGGTGAAAAAAGGGGATACGGTTAAGATATGCACTATTTACCGGCTGCGATTACGGGATAAAGTGGATGGCGAGGATATCCTGTTCCTGTTGCCAATGACCAGCGGCACAACAATTTTGGAAATTATTGATGGTCCCTTCTGCGGCGAAGATGCCTGGTGGTGGCAAGTAAAAGTCCCGGCCAACTCCATGAGCAATAATGCCAATACCAACCCAGGGGCACCGGTCGTTTATACGACCAGCGTGATGACTGGATATGTTAAAGAAGGGCTGGATCGAGATCTGTTGCCCGATTCACAAGGATATTACCTGTGCGTTCAGCCAAAGAAGTAGCTGGAGGTCGGCAGCCGAGGCCGCAGGTAAAAAAGCCGGTACTGATGATCTGGCTCAGTGTTGGTGTATTGACGGGATTGTTGATCCTGGTATTCCTTGGCCTGTCTCGCAGCACTGCTGTACTTGCCTTCCTCCATACAGCCACGCCCACTTTTACCACGACGCCGATACCACCGACGCCTACCCCAACAGCCACGCTCACACCAACCCAAACCCAGACCAGCACACCAACCCCAACCATTACACCCACACCTGCTTCACCAGAAGGAGAATTGTTTCCAATTGGCTATTCTGTCGAAGGGCGCGAACTGTGGGTGGTGCGTTTTGGCAATGGCCCCGTGGTGCGGATGATTGTGGCGGGTATTCACGGCGGTTATGAGTGGAATACGGTGGACCTGGCCAATCAACTGGCCATGGATTTTCGTGAGGGCACATTAATTGTTCCCCCCGATACCACGCTCTATATCCTTGCTAATCTTAATCCGGACGGCTATGCCAATTATTGGGGACAGTATGCCGGACGCCCAAATGCCAATGGTGTGGATTTAAACCGCAACTGGGATTCCAGCTGGCAGTCCGATTGGCCGTTGGATGGATGCTTCAGCGCCATCAAACTGAATGGCGGAACGGTGCCCTTCTCAGAACCCGAGACCCAGGCCCTGGCCCAATTCTTGCTTGATCACTCTGTTGATGCATTGATTAGCTACCATAGTCAGATGGCGGCGATTTATGCCACAGGAGATGCAACCCTCGACCCTGCCGCAGATAACCTGGCCCAGACCCTGGCCACAGTCAGTGGTTATCAGTATCCGCCGCCCTGGTCAGCCTGTGTCTATACCGGGCAGTTGGTGGATTGGGCGGTAGATCAGGGTATTGCCGCAGTAACAGTTGAATTGACAAACCATGATGATACGGATCTTGAGATTAACCGCCGTCTGGTGACGGCCTTTCTGGCATGGCGCCGGCCAGCCGAATAAAAATTGGGTATAGCAATGCCGAAAGAATTTGAAGAAGAACCAATTGAACAACCTCAACCCAGGCCAGAAGTGCCTCCGCTCAGTCGTCGGGGGCGCCAAAGTATTCAAGGCGTATCTCCTGCCCCGGAGGCTGCTGCTGATGATGCTGCTCTGCCAGACGCCAAAGTCCCTGCAAATGATTTTAAGAATCCCCCTGAATCAGTAACTGAAGATCTTAAACCAGAACGGCCAGCCTACAAAAATTTGGATAAAGCCGAACTATCTGACCTTGTTCAAGCCGCAAGCGAAAACCCTGCAGATGGATCTCTAGAACGTAATAATTCCCAACTTTATCGCAATATGGAGGTTTTTTACGGCCCCCACCCGGCAGGTTATGACCGTCACCATCTGATCCCGGTGGATGTGGCCCAAAATCACCCGGCAATGCAAACGGCAGCCCGGCTGGGCTATGATATTAATAATCCCAATAACGCAATTTACCTTCCCGATACGGCTTCTCTGGCTGCGCAGACGGGGGAACCGCTGCATACAAAAGAGACCCACTCTTATGATCGGGTAGTCCAGGCAGAGCTGGATGATGTCTGGACGCGTTACGAGCACCAGCGGGTCAAAACTGGCAGCTCTCTTGCAATGGCAGATTATCTGAAAGCCAGTGACCAACAGACCGCTTTTTTACAGGATATCCAGCACGTCGAGAATTCCATCCGGCAGAAACTGGTTTCGCGTGATCTCTTTATCACCGAATCAGATCCGAACTATAAACCGCCCACCGACTACAAGAAACTTGACAAAAAACAACCCGAGAACAGAATAAAGGTGTAGCCAACATGAAAAACCCAAAATTCGCTTTGCTGACCCTGGCTGGCTTGCTGTTCGTGCTTCTGATCGGCGGCTGCATTCCGATTGAATCGGTTGACACTGAGATCACCCTTCAAACTCGGGAACGCTGGCAGATGGGTCTCGATATCACTGTGGCCCCCGATTCTGGGATGACCGTGGCTCAACTTGAAACCGAGATGTTGAGTCAGTTTAATACGCAAACCCTGCAATCTCAGGGCATTCAGGTAAATTCAAGCGCCGAGGAAGATAAAGATGGCCGGATTGTCATCCAATTGATCTTTGAGGGTCAGGGCCTGGATTTATTGAATCAGACTCTTTCTGGTGGTTCGACCATCTTGCGCGAAGATCGGCAGGGCGGACGCGATGTCATTGTGTTTGAAATGGCACCGGTGATGCAATTCGGGAGCATGGACTTTCAATTGACACTGAAAGGTGCCCGGGTTATTTCCAGCAACGGCGTGGAGCAGGGTGGCAATCAAGTTACCTGGACCAATCCTACACAATCCATGCAGGCTGTCCTGGCTAAACCTGCGCTTTTCGACACACTGCCCGTCATTCTTCTGATTGTTGGAGGCATCTTAGCATTCGTTGGCTTGATCGGGCTTCTCACTACCCTGGGCAGTCGCCGGGTTGGGTAATGAGATGATGAACTTTAGCGCGGCCCTCTGACGCCTATCTGACAACCGCTCCATCTTTTATGACGACCCACCCCAGCAGAGCGGCATCTTCAGGGAAATGCTCAATTTCGCGCGTCTCACTCCCGTCAAAGCTGATGATAAAGACATTGCCATCCCAGCTAGCATAAGCAAGCTGCGTTGAGTCCGGTGACCAGACCGGATCATCTGAATAAGCATATACATCGGGTTCGATTTCAATTGATTTAATTTTCTGAAAGGCCTCGCCCTTCAATTGATAAATCACAATGGCATCTGTCTCACGAGCTGCCAGATATTGGCTGTTTGTGCTCCAAGCATATCGGGCATTCATTGAAAACGGTCCTGACTTCGCAGAATCACATGTTGCCTGGTTGATACAGGATGTCTCTACCAGATACACGCCATCGGTGCCCGGTGGAATAGGTCCTACCTGTGGTGTATAGACATAGTAAGCGATCCATTCTCCATCCGGAGAAAAATGTGTTTGTGCACACATCCTGTTCTCTTTCAAGAAATTGCAAATCGGTGTTCTCTCGCTCCCATCAACAGAAATTAGGTAAACTACGACCCCTCCGCTGATTTCAGAATCGCAGGTTGCCAGGAAGTATTGATTATCCAGTGAGAGTGTTGCGCTGTAGCAATCTTTCAGAAATGGATATTCGCTTTTTTGACCGGTTGTCAGATCAAACACATATCCGCGATGACCGTGCCATGGAATAAAGACCACTCGTTGTAAATTTGGGGATAATATTGATCCCATTGCGCCATGGAGCGCGCCCGCAGGATACGAAATTCCAATCCGTTCCTTGTCAACCAGCAGGGTCTGCGTTTGTCCATCCAGCAACAGAGCTCCAATTTCGAAAGGCGTTTCATAGATCAAGTATTCCCCATCCGGCAGGCTGGCATACCCCAGAACGGGCGGCGTGGTCGGAGAAGGCACTGACGTTGAGGTCGGCGGTGGCAGCGTTGGGGTGCTGGTGACCCGGGTTGGGGTCGCCGAGGGCAGGGGCTGGGTTGTGCTGGTAACAGTGGGGGGTGTGGCTGCCGTGCAGGCAGTCAGCACCAGCAGTGCCATAATGTTCACGGCGAGAAAGAAATGCAGGCGTTTATTCATAACAGGTTACTCGGTTCTTGCACTGATTAACGGACAGGGTGAAAAGTATAGATCGTCTCCCCGAAGCTTGCGATACCAGAGAGGCGGCAATTCAGGGACGAACTCCTGTTTTAGAAAATCAGTATGGACAAAGATGAAGCTTTCTCGCGAATAAACACGGACCAGGATACAGGTTGAATCTTTAAAATAGCTCAGATGTGTACTACCAATGGAGCCTGTTATATCCCGGGTCCAACCGGCTTCTTCCAGCAAAGACGAATAGTAATCCACAATTTCGCCTTCGAAATTCACTGTGCTGTATTCAACAGCCAGCTCAACATCATACTGATCTATCCAGTCTTTTCGCCCTATTTCTGATACCCCAGGCGGCGGCGCAAATTGCGCGAGTGCTTCCTGATTGATGGTCATCAGCTTCTGTTGAATTTCTGGTACCTCAGCCTGAACCTGGTTGTACCAATGGTTCAGGTAAAGGAAATAACCGATCAACCCAAGGGTAATGATGCCAAAGATTCCTAAAAATATTTGGCAGCCTGAAGGCAAGGTCTTTTTTTTCATTGGCAATTCCTCTTGGGGGGTAAGATGTTATCTGGTTCTTGCATTTCCTGATGGACAAGAGTGAGTTGTTGGGTCCTCACCTCGAAGCAAGCGGTACAGGGCGGGTGGCAATTTGGGGCTAAATTCCTGTTTCTCAAAATCGGTGTAAATGTAGACCCCGTATTCGTCAGAATTAACGCTGACAGAGATACAGGTTGAATCCTTAAAGTAAGTTAACTCCTCATTGCCAATACTGTTTTGAATATCCCAGGTCCAGCCGGCTTCTTCCAGCAAATCTGAATAGTAATCCACAATTTCACCATCGAAACCCGATTTGCTGTAATAGATAACAAGATTTACATTGTAGTAATATAGCAAGTCGTCCCGCCCAATTTCTGAAACACCAGGCGGTGGGGGAAATTGTGCAAGCGTTTCCTCATTTATATCCATCAATTTCTGCTGAATTTCTGGCAGTTCAGCCTGCACCTGGTTGTACCAATGGTTCAGGTAGAGAAAATA
>Ga0208940_1001481_pt1 | contig 24542 bp, 18 predicted proteins | sample AD_JPNNA6_MetaG_FD_184445 | JGI IMG/M metagenome (GOLD analysis project Ga0208940, IMG submission 184445) | Active sludge microbial communities of municipal wastewater-treating anaerobic digesters from Japan - AD_JPNNA6_MetaG (SPAdes) (version 2) | ecosystem: Engineered > Bioreactor > Anaerobic... | reverse complement strand
CAAACGTTGTGCTGCTCGCGTTTGGCCTTGTTAATGATGTTGGCGGCATCGTCGCTAATCCAAATCTGCTCCGAATCCATTTTGTGCTTGGTCAAATCCTCAACATCAACAGTTCTGAAGTTGCCTAAACCAACATGAAGGGTAATCTCGGCAAAGTTTATTCCTTTAATCTCAAGCCGTTTGAGCAGATGCTTGCTGAAATGCAGACCTGCGGTGGGAGCTGCAACTGCACCCTCGTGCTTGGCATAAACGGTTTGGTAACGCTCACGATCTTCGGGTACAGCCTCGCGCTGTAGGATATGCTTTGGAACGGGCATCTCGCCTAACCTGTAAAGGGTTTCCTTAAACTCCTCATAGGAACCATCGAAAAGGAAACGCAGGGTACGTCCACGGCTGGTGGTATTGTCAATAACCTCAGCTACCAGAACATCATCTTCGCCAAAATAGAGCTTATTGCCTATTCGGATTTTACGGGCAGGGTCAACTAAAACATCCCATAGCCTTTGCTCCCGGTTCAGCTCACGGAGAAGGAACACCTCTATTTCAGCCCCAGTCTTTTCCTTATTGCCGTATAGGCGTGCGGGAAAAACCTTTGTGTTGTTGAATACTAAAACGTCGTGTTCGTTCAGATACTCAATAATATCCTTAAAAATCCGATGTTCAATTTTCCCGGTTTTCCTGTTCAACACCATTAGCCTCGATTCATCCCTGTTCTCAACAGGAAATTTTGCAATTAAATCTTTTGGCAGATTGTACTTAAATTGCGATAGCTTCATATGTATAGTTTTACTTCAATTTACACAAAGATATAACTTGCCACCAGGTGTTGTCAACAGTTTTACCCTTAATTTATAGGAATTTGCAAAGATAATCTATTATTTTAGAGCATGTGCACCTTATACGGCAATATTTAGCTTTGGTTACCTAAATCAGATAGTTTTTTTTCCACCTCAGCAATTGATAAGGCTTGCTCAATTGAGAAAATACCACTACGCGTACGCCGTAACTCAACCAGATGTGCTCCTGTGCTTAGGGCCTTACCAATATCGCGGGCTAAAGCTCTGATGTAGGTACCCTTGCTACAAACTATTTTTATTGTTAGAAACGGTAAATCAAAACCGATAAGCTCAATGCTATGAATCTCGATTGGAACCGGTTCAAGCTTAGGATCGACACCCTTACGAGCATACTCGTAGGCACGTTTTCCGTTGACATACTTTGCTGAGAACGCAGGGGGTTCCTGCAACTGCCATCCTGAAAATGTCCTTAAAACAGTTTCAACCAGTTCACGATTCACGTGGTCAAAGGGGTAAACAGCATCAACATCGGTCTCTAAGTCGAACGATGGGGTTGTTTCGCCAAGCTTGATTTTAGCAATGTACTCCTTATTGTCGGCCGTAAGCTCCATAACCCTTTTGGTAGCTTTTCCGGTACAAATTACCAATAGGCCCGTAGCCAATGGGTCAAGGGTTCCTGCATGGCCAATTTTAGTTGATTTGTCGCCAGTGTATTTTTTAATCAACGATCGTAACTTCCCCACAACATCGAACGAAGTCCAATCGTATGGCTTATCGATAAGTAATATGGTACCCTCCTTAATGCTCTCGAAACGGTTTACCTCCATGGGCTAGGCTAAAAACAGTGCAACTATACCAACCAGCGCACAGTAAAGTGCAAACCAGTAAAGATTCCCTTTCCGAACAATGCGAAGCATGAATGAGCAGGCCAAAAAGCCCGATACAAATGCAGCAACAAATCCTGCAACTACGGGCGCAGTAATGGTGTTTGAAATATCACCTTTGATAATATCGAGAAAAGCAGCTCCAAGTACGGGAATAATAACCATAAGGAACGAAAAGCGAGCTACCTCATCGCGGTCCTTGCCAAGCAAAAGTCCGGTAGAGATGGTGGCACCCGAACGACTTAAGCCGGGCATAACGGCAACAGCCTGGGCTAGACCTATGACAACAGAGTCGAAATATCCTACTGGTTTTGTGTTTTTGGGTTTTACTATTCGGGTTAAAGCAAGAAGAATGGCTGTAACAAGCAACATGGAACCCACTACCAATAAATTTCCCTCAAAAAGAGTCTCAATTTGGTCCTTGAATAAAACACCTATAATACCAACAGGAACCGCTGATATTATAAGCTTAAATACGTAATGGGTTTGGCTGTTCAGCTTTAAGCTGAAGAATCCCGAAAATAAATCGATTATCTCCTTACGGAAAACAAGTAGGGTGCTTAAAACCGTAGCCACATGAACTGCAATGCTAAACTCCAGGTTGTTTTCGAGTTGAACTCCAAGCAGAGCCTTTGATAGTTCAATGTGTCCGCTACTACTTACAGGTAAGAACTCGGTTAAACCCTGTATAATGCCAATAATTATGGCCTCAAAAATGGTCATTTCAAATACTTTTTAATGAAAAAAAATTAGCTATCCTTTTTCTCGCGTTTCATTATGGCGTAACCCACAAATGCGAACCCAAACAGTACAACAACGGGGGCAAGCGTAATACGTCGGAAACTGAAAATGTCGGGGTTGAACACATTGGGGTCAGTTGATCCACCGCCTGCCATGAGAATGAAACCCAGAACTATTATGGCAAAGCCAATTATCATCAGCTTATAGTTCATCCAGCTTAAGGGAAAAAGATTCTCTTTTTCCTGTATCTCCTTTTTGGGGGTATTTTTTGCAGACATAACTGTTAATTTTATCGGGTTAATAGTAAAGATCATCGGTGCTTGAGCGTAAAAATTTATTCACTGCCATCAGGGTTGCTAAAAAGTTAATAACTATTCCAATTGCAGTAATTGCTGCAAATACAAGCACAATGCTTGGCGGATCGAGGATGGCAAGCAAATCGGCAACCTCCTTGTTTATAGCATACAGCAATCCTATTAACAAAGCAATGGCTATAAAGGAAGCGTATAGGGCATGTAAAATGCTTTTCAGCAGGAAAGGTCGTCGTATAAAACCCCAGCTTGCCCCAACTAATTTCATAGTGTTAATGATAAATCGCTTGGAGTAAACGGACAACCTAATAGTATTGTTAATGAGCACAAGGGAAATGAAAAGCATCAGTCCTGCAAATGTCAGTATCACCAAGCTAATTCTACTAACATTATCGTTAACCAGATTGATGAGTGAGCGCTGGTAGTCAACCTCCTTTACCTGGGGGAAACGCTTTAACCACCCCTCAATGCGTGCAATGCTATCGTTATTGGCGTAATCGGCTTTAAGCCTTGCCTCAATGTATGCATTTAATGGGTTGTATCCCAGGTAGGCAATAAAATCCTCGCCAAGCTCATTAGCCATCATTTTAGCGGCATCTTGTTGTGTGAAGTACTGGGTTGATTTTATGTAGATACTAGCATCGAGCTGCTTTTTCAGGTAAAGGGCATCGGCATCGGTAACTCCCTCGTTCAGGTAGATATCGAACCCAATGTTTTCCTTAACGTACGCTGAAAGTTTCTTTGCGCTAATAACCAAAACCCCGAGCAAACCCAAGGTGAAAAGCACTAAGGAGATGCTTATTATTGATGAGATATAGGAACTCCTCAACCTCCCTTTAGTTGCCCTGTTTACTGAATTAGCCATTTACTCCTTAAATGTTTTATACAAACTAAAGCTTACCCAACCAACAAAGGTAAGTATTAATAGCAACGATGAAGCCAAATCGATATACATTCCTTTTTTCCACATAGGCGGGTCAAATACAAACTCAATTTCATGGTTACCAGCAGGTATTTGCATGGCTCTTAACACGTAATTTACCCTGAAATGATCGGCTGGTGTGCCATCGAGGTACGCTTGCCAACCTTTGGGATAGTAAATCTCAGAGAAAACAGCTAGCTGAGAAACTGGCGAATCGCTCCTATACTTCAGCCTATTAGGACGGTATTCAGTAAGTTCAATCTTACCCTGACCCGATTTACCCTGCTCAAAACCTCTAAGGTATTGCTCAAATCGTTTATCGACTACTGCTATTGATTTTGGGTTGAAGCCATTCAGGGCCTCAATCTCCTCATCGGCATTATTAACAACTTTAACTGAGTCCACAAACCATGCATGGCCAAGTGCATCGGGGTTATAAACTGCAACGGGACCTTCCTTGCCGGGTTGTATAATATACTTTGTGTTTAACATGTTAAACACAGCAATATTACCCTTGGATAGATGAAAATCAATTAAATCCTGATAGCGACGCAGCTTGGCTCCATGGTATCCGCCAATTGATTTATGGAAATAGGATGTGGATGCATCGTTGAATGGGCTAACGGTAAGGTTAAACACACGGAAATTTGGATCGTTATCGGCTAGTATCTGCTTATCGGCATCGGTTGGGGTAAAGGGGGCTTCAACCTGCTGGGGTAACTCAAAGTTCTTGTTATCCATAAAGCGCTTGTTTACTACCCACAAATCCACAGTAATGAGCAGGCCCAGCAAGGCAAAGAATAGTGTTGGCTTCAACTTTTTCATGTAGTAAAGCGCAATGGTAACTGCACCGGCAAGTACAAAGAATAGTGAGCGGAAAGCATCGTTCCACATCAGCGCTTGCCTATCCTTGCGCATTACCTCAACAATCTCCTTGGGCCAACCCAGCTGATTGTCAATTGAACCGCTAAAGGATAACATTCCCTTGCCAAGCAGCAGGAACAGCAGGCAAATTCCTCCAACCAATCCCACTGACCATTTAAATGATTTCCAAAAATCATCCTTTGTAACCTTGCCATCAACTATTTCCTTAAGGGCAAGTATTCCAAGCAAAGGAATGGTTAACTCAGCTATAACCAGTATCATCGATACCGTTCGGAACTTGTTGTAAAAGGGGAAGTAATTCAGGAATAAATCGGTAAGAAAATTAAAATTTTTACCCCACGAGAGCATTATTGCCAGAACAGTAATCCCAAACAAAAACCACTTAAATCTACCTTTAAGGATAAACATCCCGAATACAAAAAGAAAAACTACAATTGCACCAAGGTAAACAGGACCAGAGGTTGATGGCTGTGGGCCCCAGTATGTGGGTAGGTTTTGTGCTATGGAACTAGCTTGACCATAGGGAACACCATTCTGCCTGAGAAAACGGAATGTTTCCGATTTTTCGCCAACATCCATGGTGCTTGAACCGCCCATCAAATTAGGGATAAGCAGGTTAAAAGTTTCAGCTATTCCGTAACTCCACTGGGTTGCATAGTCCTTGTCCAGCCCCGAAGTTCTATTATCCCTATCATGGGTTAACTCAGATTTGCCTCTGATTGTATCCTTGCCATAGTCGTTAGTGAACCATAGGTAGGTAAAGTTAGCGCCAAAAGCCAGAACTGCTGCCAGAAGCAAAATCCCGGTAGCCTTGGTAAACATCCTTAAGGCTTTTGCCTTAAATGCCTCAACAAAATAGTAGAGATAGACAGAGGCCATTACAAGTGCACCGTAGTAGGTGATTTGCGGGTGCCCTGCATTGAGATTGAGTCCAAAAGCTAGTCCAAAAACTGCCAAACCAGCAAAAAGCTGTCCACGTAAAGCCAAAATCATTCCAGCAATGGTTGGGGCAACATAAGCTATGGCATGAATCTTAGCGTTATGCCCTGCTCCAATAACTATGAGAAAATAGGTTGATAGGCCATAGGCAATTGAACCCACAATGGCAAGCCAAGGGTTTACCCCAAAAACAAGAAGTAGAATATAAAATCCTAACATGGTTAGGAAGATATAGCTGGCAGGCCGTCCCACCACATTTAGGAAGCTATCGACATGCTTTAGCAGGTTTCCCTTGTAGTTAGCCGAAATGAGATATGCCGGCATTCCTCCAAACATACTGTTTGTCCAAAGCGACTCCTCGCCTGTTTTTGCCTTGTAATCCAAAATTTCTTTCGCTGAGCCTTTCCACATAGCAATATCGTGCTGAGCTAGCCTTTTACCCTGTAGCTGAGGGTAGAAATAAGCTAACGGTATGGCCATGAAAAGCAGCAAGGCTACTATATGAGGCTTTATCTTACTAAATATTGAATTCATGCCGGCAAGTGTTTATTTATATTTGACGTAGTAGGTTAGTTAGCGAAACCTTATCGTTCATTATCTCGCGCAGGCGCGATGCGGGAACACGCTCTTGCTCCATGGTATCGCGGTAGCGAATGGTTACTGTTTCATCGTCGAGCGTTTGGTGGTCGACGGTGATACAGAATGGAGTGCCTATTGCATCGTGGCGGCGGTAACGCTTGCCAATAGTATCCTTTTCCTCGTACTGGCATGCAAAATCGAATTTTAGGTCGTCCATTATTTTGCGCGCCATCTCGGGTAATCCATCCTTTTTAACCAGTGGGAATACAGCAAGCTTAACAGGAGCCAGGGCTGGCGGTATGCGAAGCACTACGCGCTCATCGCTGGTACCATCCTCCTTAGCCACTTTTTCCTCAGCGTAAGCAGCCGAAAGAACAAGCAGGAAAGTACGGTCTAAGCCAATTGATGTTTCAATTACGTAAGGAATATAGCTTTGGTTGATGTCGGGATCAAAGTACTGCAGCTTTTTACCCGAGTGCTTTTGGTGGTTAGCCAAATCGAAATCGGTGCGGGAATGAATCCCCTCCACCTCTTTAAACCCGAATGGGAATTCAAACTCGATATCGGAAGCGGCATTGGCATAATGGGCAAGTTTCTCGTGCTTATGGAAGCGGTACTTGTTGTCGCCAAACCCCATGGCACGATGCCAACGCATGCGTTTCTCCATCCAGAACTCATACCATTTCATTTCCTCGCCAGGGCGAACAAAATACTGCATTTCCATTTGTTCAAACTCACGCATGCGGAATATGAACTGCCGGGCAACAATCTCGTTGCGAAAAGCCTTTCCCACCTGAGCAATTCCAAAAGGAATTTTCATACGCCCGGTTTTCTGAACGTTGATGTAGTTAACAAAAATACCCTGAGCGGTTTCGGGCCTAAGGTAGATTGTGTTTGCCTCATCGCTAACCGAGCCTAGCTTGGTTTCAAACATCAGGTTAAACTGGCGTACCTCAGTCCAGTTGCGGGTACCGGAAATAGGGCAAACTATCTCGCAATCCTCAATTATCTTTTTAACCTCAGCCAGGTTGTTCTGTTCCAGAGCCTCAACCATCCTATGGTTAAGGTGGTAATACTTTCGGAAAGTTCAACTACCCTTGGGTTGGTTTGGCGGAAAAGCTCCTCATTAAAAGCATCGCCAAAACGCTTGCGGGCTTTTTCAACCTCTTTATCTATCTTTTCGCGCTGCTTCTCCATCCATTCCTCAATGAGTACATCGGCACGGTAACGTTTCTTACTATCCTTGTTGTCGATAAGAGGGTCATTGAAAGCGCCCACATGCCCCGATGCCACCCATGTTGTAGGGTGCATGAAGATAGCCGCATCAATACCAACAATGTTTTCGTTCAGGCGTGTCATAGCCTCCCACCAGTAACGGCGTATGTTATTCTTCAGCTCAACACCGTTCTGCCCGTAATCGTAAACAGCGCTAAGCCCGTCGTAAATCTCGCTCGATGGGAATACAAATCCATACTCCTTGCTATGTGCAATCAGCTTTTTGAATAGTTCCTCCTGTGTCATAAATGCTTTAAATGAATTTCCAGTAACTCACAAAAATAGTTCAATTTCTTTACATCCAAAAAAAATGAGTTTTGGCAAATATGTTTTGACTTTGTAAATGGCATTTCATATATTACCAAAAATTTTGATACTGCAATGGTTCACTTAAAGCCTTTCATAACAACCATTACAAAATATCTTGTACTACTTTTAGCATTCACTAGCGCGGTTCATGCACAGTATCTTGCAAATTTCACAAATAACAAGTCAACAAAAATTGATGAGGTAAAACCTTTATCACAAATCCCTGAATATAAAATTAAAGCAGCCCTTATCCTTAATATTGCCAGTAACATTGAATGGCCAAACGAAAGGAACATTAAAGAATTCGGAATACTAATTGTTGACAGCGATACACTTATATACAATGAAATCAGAAGTGTTGAAACCAGCTACAAGCTTAAAGGTAAACCCATAAGAGTAAATCTTTCGTCGCCTCCAGTAAGTAAACCAACAGAGTATTCAATTATTTACCTAAGCCACAGCTACAGCCCTTTAGTTAACTCAATTTACCAGCAAATAGTTGGTAAAGGTGTGCTCATTGTTACCGATGAAGGAACTGAACGGCTACTTACCATGGTAAACCTTTTTCTCAACCAGGAAAAACAAAGTGTGTCATTCGAGATTAACCGGCATACCCTTGAAGAGAATAGTTTTACGCTCAGCCCAAAACTTGTTGCCCTTGGTGGGAGCTTTATTGATATTAAAGAGCTTTACCTAAAAACCTACCACCAGCTAATTGAAGAGAATAAAAAACTGCAGCAACTACAAACCGACCTAACCCGCTACCAGCAAGAAAAAACAGAATACGAAAGCGAGATCAGAACGCTAAACGAAAGGGTTAATAGATTAAATCAAAATACTGCAGTTCTTGAGAAGCAGTATTCCAATGCAAGTGTTTCACTTAAGCAAAAAGATAGCCTGCTCCTAATTGCAACAAAGGAGCTTGCCGAAAAAGTTGCAGAGAGTCAAAAACTACAGACTGCCATTAATAAACAGGTGGCATTGATAAACTCCTCGCGTAGCCAACTGGACTCACTGAACAAACAAATTGTTCAAACCCAAAAAGTTTTAGACCAGAAACAAAAGGAGATTGAGGAACAGGACATTGTTATATCTGAAAAGGAGAGTATCATTCTTAAGCAGCAAAGACGATTCTTTATTATGCTTATTGCCCTTGTAGGAATTTCATTTACTCTGGTATTTGCGTTTTGGGCTTACAGCATTAAACGAAAACTCAATATCAAACTTGAAAAACAGGTAGAGATCAGAACAAACGAGTTAAACATAAGCCGGCAACACTACCAAAGGCTTTTCGAAAATTCACCTGTAGCTATGCTTGAGCTTGACCTGTCGCTCCTTTTAAACTATGTAACCTCTATCGGAATTCCTCTGGATACGATGTACGAAGTTGATCGTAGTTTCTCCATTGCAAAAGTACGTGAGGGCCTAAAGTACATACAAGTTGTAAATGTGAATAATGCAGCATTAAAGCTGCTTGGGTTTGAAAGTAAAGATGATGCTATTGAAAATTACATAAGAACCTACTCCGAAGAATCGCTTGAGACATTTCGGGAAATTTACAAAGCATTAATAGAACGAAGGCAGTTCAGCGAATACGAAAGTATAAGGAATACAAAGGAAGGCAGGAAGCTTTTTGTGGTTTTAAAATGGATAGTTCTACCCGGATACTCCCACGATTACTCCAGAGTGTTGCTATCAATTACTGACATAACAAAGCTCAAGGAATACGAGAAAGAGTTGACCCAACACCGTGATCATCTGGAGGAAATTGTTCAAGAACGCACCCAACAGATTATCCAGCTGAACAAAATGCTCCAGGAGTCAAATGAAGAACTACTGCTTAAAACCGAGGAGTTAGAACAAACCATCCATTTACTGGAAGATGCCCAAAAACAACTTGTACAGCAGGAAAAAATGGCCTCACTTGGTATGCTCACCGCTGGTATTGCGCATGAAATCAACAACCCCATTAACTTCATTAGCGGTAGCCAACAGGCTATTGAATCGCTGCTCGATGAGCTTTGGAATAGTCTGAACATTTACCGCGAAAAGGCCCTAAAGCACTCGCCCAAAAACATTACCTATGAACTTGAAACCAATAATAGCATTCAGGTTGAGGAACTTTACAGCTCCATAAAGCTAATGCTTCGGAATATTGAAATTGGTATTGAGAGAACTACTGGCATTATCAGGAGCCTAAAAGCCTTCGTTCGGTCCGATAGTAAAGAGTACGTTCCGGTTTCAATACCCGAAACCATTGCCGATGTGCTCAACATGCTGCGGAGTAACTATAAGGACAGAATTGAGGTTATTCAGCACTACGACCAAGACCTTCCCAAAGTCAAATGCTACCCTAACCAGCTACATCAGGTTATTATGAATTTGGTAGCCAATGCGATTGATGCCATACCGGGCGAAGGAAAAATTTACATAAGCGGACAGTACTCCAACGCCGATAACAACGTTACCATTCGTATAAAAGATACTGGCACAGGAATCCCAAGCGATATTCAGGAAAAGATCTTCGACCCGTTCTTCACCACTAAGGACGCTGGAAAAGGAACTGGTTTAGGGCTTTACATCACCTACAATATTATTAAGTCATTAAATGGCGATATAAAAGTAAACTCAGCACCAAATCAGGGGGCTGAGTTTACTATAACACTAACAGTTTACGAGTAATTATAGTTTCTCAACTATTTTCAAATTTTTTGAAAGCTGATTCAATTATCTCACGGAGTTCATCCTTCTTCCAGGGCTTCATGATGTAGCGGTACACCAACTCCTCATTAATAGCCCTTAGCATGACCTCGGACTCCATGAATGCCGTTAGGAGGATACATATTTTTTTAGGGTTTTCCCTTTTAATCCTCTCGACAAAATCAATGCCGTTCATGTGGGGCATCTTCAGATCCGAAATTATTACGTTTATTTCTTCGGTCTTAAGAATTTCGAGCCCCTTCTGGGCCGAATCGGCAACAAGTATGGAAAAATCGTTCCGGAAGTTTATATTAAATAGTTCAAGATTGATTACCTCGTCATCTACATATAGTACTTTTTTTTCCATGGTTTATAGGGTTAATTACCCGCAAAGGTAAGGTATTTGGGAAATAATGAAAGCATTTCCCAAATACCTTATGTTATTAATTTTTAACACAGCGGACAGAGTATGCAAAACCATGAGACCCTTCACCAATGGTAACATTTCCGGAATAACTGTCAATTGCTACAATCTGAACGATTGTTGGTAATGTATTTACCCAAAAATAGGCGTTTTCCCCAACAAATGGCATTCCCCAAGCAGAAAACATATTGTCCCAGTAAACACTTCCAGCACCACGGGCTGAAAATCCTGTTTCATTTGTTGCAAATAATACACCTTGATTGGGAATCCAGTTGTAAATTCCAGCATAAACATCACGGTAGGGGTCAATTATCTTCTTTCCAAGATTGGCTGAATTAAAAGTCCAATCAGTACCAGATACGAAAGCGAACATGGCCTCCCATTCAGGTTGCGTTGGCACATGCCAACCATCGGGGCAAACATTTTTACCGCTAACTGTTACTGCAGTATCCAAGTAGTAGTTTCCAAACACGGTTGTAGAGTCAGCGGTTATTAATTTATAAAAGTGATTGGGATTAATTGGTAAACCATCAGAGTACTTGGTGGTTTTTAGGTTTTCGGCCATCCAAACCTGTGAGCCAATTTTAACCGTACGGTAAATATTTCCATCAGCATCAGTAACTGGAGGTTCAGGCATACCCACATTGGTAGTTACGTTCCCGGCTACTACCATATCTCTATACGATACCATAGTGTTAACAACGTAGGTACTATCAGGGGTTACTTCAAAGTAATTAGGGCTGGTAGACTTAGCATTAGTTAAACCCCCAACAGCAAATCCACCCTTAGCGCCTTTGGTGTAGGTGGTATCAAATGCAAACCTGATGTTTCCTGGTAATAACGACATGTAAATATTGTTCCCCGATTTCCCATTGGTGAGGCCTCCAACTGCAAAGCCACCTTTAGCCCCTTTTGTTGGGCTATCATTAATAAATAACCTTGTGCTGTCGGGGTGTATGGTCATGTAGGTAAGGGTATCGCCCTTAACGCCGGTTAGCCCACCTACCGCAAAGCCGCCTTTGGCTCCCTTGGTTATGTTTGCCTGGTTAAATAGGAACTGGGCGTAGGAGGGCTCTAGCTGGAAGTAGGTGGGTGCAGGTGCTTTACCATTGGTTAGTCCACCAACGGCAAATCCTCCTTTTGCACCCTTACTGCTACTACCCTCAACATTAAATCTCACTCCAGTTTCGTAAACTGCCATTACAACCTGTCCCTGCGAATTGGTTATGGCAAAAATCGGTTTGTCGGGATCGTGGCCTTCACCGGGAGATACAATTACCGTACTGTCCATAACGCTTACCCTTGCGGTGGGAGTCCATTCCTGCCCATTTGAAAATACAGTATTACCCAAAGGCCCCAAACTGGATATACCGTTGCTGGCGTTCAATGATTTTTCTGCTAAAAAGGCGTAGGGTACTGCTACAATCTGGCTTGTTCCCAAATTTGTAAAACTTTGCTGCCCCTGCTTTTTAACCTTTAACTCCAGGAAAATGGGGTCGCTCCAGATGATACCACTGAATGTTCCCGAATTGACTGTGCCCGCACCAATCTCAAATGCAACCAGTCCCTGATTGGAAGTGGTTTTGGCGTGGGTTTCAGAGTACACAACATCGCCGGTAGCCGATGTTTTATGTAGTAGCACCTGTAGCTCAACCTGCTGGTTTGCCATTACGGTTCCATCGGCATTCCGCAGGACTGCCTGATAGGCTATCCGTTGGGGTACCTGTGCGCTAATTCCATAGCCTACTAGCACCAGTAGTACCACCATTGCCTTTCCTAAACATTTCATCTTTGTATAGTTTTTAGTTTTAAGTATTAAAGAACACAAGTTATATTTTTAAATACTACTTGTCAATTATTTTATGATAATTTGATATTAATTTTTCATTCTTAATTTTAAAGTTTTATGAGCCATTAAAAACGTGAAAGATTTCCCCTGTGTATGCATTACTTGCCCATTAGTTATAAACATTCAGAATTATTGTTTTGGCATCAATGAGATGTCATTAATTTAGAATGATTCTTAACATGTAGAAACAAAGCAAGTAAATACATTGCAGATACAGTTAAACTCTTTATATTCGGCTGTTGTCTATTAAAAATCTATTAATCTAATTTTGACGAATGGCCGTTCTGGTTTGATGAATGAAATTGGTGCTACTTCCTTATCCTGAAATAACCAATCAAATCGGTTAAGGCTTTTGCCCGGGCATTAAGTTCCTCGGCGCTGGCTGCCACCTCCTCCGATAGTGAGGCGTTTTGCTGGGTGGTGTTGTTAAGCTCCTGTACCGAGGTGTTCACCTGCTCAGTTCCGGTACGCTGCTCGTGGGTGGCTGCGGTAATCTCCCGGATTAGATCGGTGGTTCGAACTATCTCATGAACATTCTGATTCATGATATCCTTGGCCTTACCCGATATCTCCGCTCCCCGTTGCGATACCGCAATAATCTCGTTGGCGGCCTGGCGGCTTCGCTCGGCCAAGCGCCTTACCTCGGCCGCCACCACGGCAAAGCCCTTCCCATGCTCACCAGCGCGGGCTGCCTCTACGGCTGCGTTCAACGCCAGCAGGTTGGTCTGGAATGCAATATCATTGATGATTCCTATCTTTTGGGCTATCTCGTTCATGGAGTCCAGCGCTACGTTGGTGGACTCAACCCCCTCCTCCAACTTCTTGGAAGTGGACGAGGCTATACGTTCTGTCTGCATGGCATTCTCGGAGTTCTGCTGTATGCTGGCCAGGATCTCCTCCATGGCGCTGGATATCTCCTCCAACGATGAGGCCTGCTCCGAGGTAACCTCCGATAGGCTGGTGGCACTCATGCTCAGCTGGCTTGCCGACGACTCCAGCTCTCCTGCGGCCTGTGAAATGCCATCAATCACCTCGCGTAACTTATCGGATAGATTACCTACCGATTTACTTAACCTCCCAAGCTCATCGTTGTGCTGGACAAACTCAGGGTTTACCTTTACGGTCAAATCTCCATCACTTATCCTATGTAAATCGTCAATAGCCTGGTCCAAAGGCTTCCGAACCTTGCGGGCTATAAACCACATCACCCAAATACCTGCTACTATAACTACAGGTGTAGTTATATATGCAGGAAAAATTTCTGGGTAGATGTACTTTAAGTTCACCATAACATCAATTAGAACTCCCCAGGTTACAGTTAGAGCTCCCATTAAAAAGAGTATGGAGTTCTTGAAAAAGTACCTTATGGTGAGTATGCCCACAGGTAATGCAATTAGCATTATTACAATGAGTTCAAGTATGCCCTTATTCATGGCTGAAAGGTTTTATGTTCAACATTTGCTATTTAGTGGGCAATATAAAATAATTGATGGGTTAAGTCAAGGAAAACTACACGAAAAATTCATCCATTGCAATCTTTTCATGTATTGATTGGCTTAAACGTTGGTTTTGATAGTTAATTCGATCCCCAATACCCAGTAATCTGTGTATCCTGAACCGGTTTTTAACCGAAACATTACATAGTAGCAAATCGAGAAGTTTTGCTATAAACCTTGGTTTAACTATTCCTACCAATGATTTAGTCCTATCGTACATGGACAAGGGTTCCCTAAAACCAGCACCATGGTGATAAACCAAATCGGCGTAAATACCAAACATTAAGCCATGGTTAGTTAGCTGCGATGTGCGTTCAAGTGGTAGCCAGTCAATTTTTAGGTCGATTAGAATTTTAAAGAGATTTCCCCCTACATCCGTTCGGTGTATACCAGCAGTGGTTTCCCACTCGTAACCCTCCTTCCAGTCGCCTTCAATTGATTTCCAGAACCCTACCGTGGTAAAACAGAACGAAGGGTGTGGTTGAATATCACCAATATTTTCGGTTCGCCTTATGGCGGCAAGCGGGTACTGTTTTAACGTTAAGGTGACGAAACTATCAATGGGTTTAACAGGAAAGGCATCGCCATCAATAAAAATAAGGATATCGTCATCGTTAGCTTGAAGTGAAATAAACCGGGCTAGAAGATTTAACTTAATGGCATGTTCGGTAATGGGTTCGCAGCAGGCAAAGTAGAACTTATCCTTATGTTTACAGGCATCGCCACTCAGAAACGCAAAAACTCTATATGGCTGGTTAATGTTCCTTTTAAAAAATTTGAGTTGAATGTCGATCCATTTATCGGTTTCCCAGTGGACAGTTGCAATATAAATCATACCTACTGCTTTCTTATATCACAAAAATAACCAAATTTGCTTTAACTATCCATAATGGTAAAATGGCAAATCCCATTCAAAGCCCAGCGGTTTTAATATTTACTGCCGAAACGTTCCCGGCGATGGCCGGCGATGGCCGTAATGCCCTGCTTGTAGCATCAAAACTCAATGAGAATGGCTACTGTGTAAAGTTAATCTGCCTTAACCCTAATGGAAAACTACCCAAGAAGGAAAAATTGAATGGGGTCGAAATATCCCGAATAAATTATTGGTACCGTACAATTATTGGAAGATTTGCCTTAAGGTTAAGCCTTTTCCGATACTTAACCATCAATTGTAATAGTAGTTCCAAATGGATAATTTTTGGGGCGATGCCCGGGTATAAACTCATTGCCTTAGTCTCCACCCTAAAAGGGGTTGATTGTGTTTTCCGCTCTACACTATGGGGTTTTGATGATGCCGAGAGTGTTGCAGGAAGTTTACATCGGTTCTACACCCGATATTTATTGAGTAGGCTTTACGGCTACTATGCCCTTAACTCGGCATTTGCAAATTCATGGAGAAACGTTTTTGGTAGTTTTAACATTTTGCTGTCAGTTCAGGGTGTAGATTTAAAAAAGTTCGATATCGATCATAAAAATGGGATTCGCCATGAGCATCGTGGCAAACTTCAAATTGCCGAGGGTAAGTTTGTAATACTAATGGTGGGACATCTGATTGAACGAAAAGGCTTTCCTGAAATTGCGGATTGGCTTAGTAGAATTGATGAGGATTTTCTTCTATTGCACATTGGCAGCACTGAGGCCCCCGAATGGGATACCATGAGCAGGTATAACGTGGGGATGAAAAATCTAAAAAAATACGTTGAAGAAAAATTAGGCGATAGGGTTCGGTTCATGGGCCGACAAAACGTTACAACACAATTCTACCTATTGTCCGATATCCTTTTGGTGGCATCGCATGCGGAAGGATTCCCGCCAAACTCGGTTAACGAGGCATTAGCAGCAGGCCTTCCAGTGCTTACCCTGCGAATGCCAGGCGTTGCCGATGTTATTACTGAAGGTGTTAATGGCTTTGTATTTACCGATGAATCTGAGTTTGCCCGTAAACTATCAATTCTCATTAATAACCCCGTTAGGCGCAATGAACTTGGGCGGAATGCCCGCGTTTTTGCTCTGGATAAGCTTGATATAAATAAAATAATTCCAACACTACAAAATTTTCTTGGCCTTTAACTAGAATTCAATGTCGTTTATTTAAAAAAAAATACACGCCTGTCATCCTGAGCGTAGCAAAGGATCTCTAATCGACCCCGTGAGATGATTCGCTTGCGCTCAACATGACAACCCTCTCATGAAACGAGCAACAGCAAGTATCACAGAGTTACACGATGTAACACGGTGTTACACAGAGCGTGTGACGTGATATTCACGAACAACGATTCACGAATAGCGAAGAACGCTACCCGCCCCGTAGGGGCGTAATATTTGTAACACCATGATTATACCTAAAATGTATAGCGATGCACGCAATACATTTTCCAAAGAGTAAAGGTGAAGCGTTGCATCGCAACAGAAAAGCACTGCAAAGAGCGGGTTACATGTTCTTTCTTGTCTTGATACAAGAAAGAACCAAAGAAAATCAAGGCTGAAAAGTCCGACCCATTGCCGGGTCTGGCTTTTATGCCTCTGCTTGCTTCTTCCGCTTCATTCCCTCTCAGGGAAAAGGTCTGGGGTGAGGTCGTATCCTACATTCAACCTATATGACCCCTCTAAATCTCCCCTGAGAGGGGAGACTTTAGCCCTGCAATAAGGTTTCCTTATTGCTTCTCCCCTCTCCTGTCAGGAGAGGGGCTGGGGTGAGGTCGTTTTCCACGAACAACCAACGACGCTTCCCGCCCCGTGGGGGCGTAATATTTGTAACACCATGATTATTCCTACATGTATAGCGATGCACGCAATACATTTTCCAATGAGCAAAGGTGAAGCGTTGCATCGCAACAGAAAAGCACCGCAAAGAGCGATTTCCCAAAAAACAACAAGGGTTAAAGGTAAAGAGACGCTTCGGCTAACTCAGCATGACAGCGTGATGTTTCGCTTGCACTCAACATCACAAATAACCATACCTCAACAACATTTAATTAAGATTTCTGCTCATCTATATGTTTAACAAAATTTTATGGTATTCATGCAGCATTATCGTTTTTTCCTCTGTCTTTTGTATAAATCATTTTAAAAATATACTGCCATGAGATTAGGAATTTTAGCTTTGCTGCTTATTGCAGCAACCGTAACCAGCACAACTATAAGTGCTCAGGAAACCCGAAACTTTGATGCTAAGGGATTTGACGGAATACGAAACAGCACATCGGCTGAGGTGCAAATTTCACAATCGCCAAACTATGGTATTGAGGTAACCGCAAAGAGTGAGGTTTTCAATGAACTCGAGATAGTTGTAAAGGAGAATGTTTTGCATATTAAAAGCAAGGACAATTTAAGATTTTCAAGTAACTGGGGTAAAGTATTGGTCAAGGTTTCATGTCCGGATATTAAACTTTTGGCTCAGAATGGCTCGGGAAATATGATTGCACTAACGCCCATAAAAGGTGCCGACGAATTTACAACTTCGGTAAATGGGAGTGGCGACATATTGCTAAAAGAGATACAGGCCAATTCGGTACAGGTTAGCATAAACGGTTCGGGAAATATTAAAACATCAGCGCAAGGGAAAACCTATACGCTAAAGGCCAACTCTAACGGGTCAGGGAATATCGATCTTGAGACATTAACCTCGGAGATTGCTCAACTAAAGTTGAACGGGTCTGGCGATGCAACCGTAAGGTGCAACAAGGAATTTAAAGGATCAATAAACGGGAGCGGAAGCATCACGCTTTATGGTAATCCTCTTATTGATGCCAAGGTTAACGGTTCAGGACGATTAGTCCGTAAGTAAAGATTGGATAACGGTGCACAAAAAATAACGGCTGAGGTTATTCCTCGGCCGTACATATTTTAATATTTGGGATATGTGAGGTTCACAATTTGATGAATTGGTATAGGTTTGGGATGCATAAACTAAATTCCCCCTCCCAGAATATGCAAAACTTGCATATAAATTTGTAGTTTTGATTTTTATTCTAAGCTTTTAGTATCATGCTCAGAGTGGCAGTTGATTTTGATGGTACAATTGTGGAGAATGAATATCCCCAGTTGGGAAAGCCCATGCTATTTGCCTTTGAAACCCTTAAGGAACTTCAAAAAAGAGGCTTTGTCCTTATCCTTTGGACTGTGCGAACCGGTAAGCTGCTCGAGGAGGCTGTGGAGTTCTGCCGCCAGAATGGGGTTGAATTCTACGCAGTTAATCGCAACCACCCTGAAGAGATTCTTGACCCGGAGACTCCTCGTAAGCTCGATGTTGATGTTTTTATTGACGATCGCAACCTGGGTGGATTTCCCGGTTGGGATAAGGTGTTCAGCATGCTTTGCCCCAACGAGCCCTATGAGGTTTCGCAGAAAAAGGTTTTAAAACAGTATAAAACGAAAAGTTTTGTACGACGTATCTTTGGTATTTAACATCTATTTTATGCTACAAAGAATTTCAATTTTGCTATTAGTTCTAGCCGTTGCTTGCACAAATGGCCGAAAGGATCAACTGCCCGATACCACTAGTATGCCAGCAGAGAATCCTTTGCATCTTATCCGGTTCGACAAGCCCACAAGTGGTTCATTATTCACAGCCGGCGAAAGCATTGATATTACAATTAAACTAACCGATACTATTCAGCCCGATTCCATTGTGCTTTACCGTAACAGCGAACGAATTCAGAAAGTTAGCAATTTATCGTTCACCTTACAAACGCAAGCTGGTAAACCCGGCACAATTCAGCTGAATGCTACAGCATGGAAAGATGGGCGCAGGCAAACAGCATCAATTTCCATAAAGCTCAAATCGAATACAAAACCTGCCAGCTACAGTTACCGAATAGTAAAAGCCTATCCGCACGACCCCGAAGCCTATACCCAGGGCTTATTCTACCATAACGGCTACCTGTACGAGGGTACTGGTCAGCAAGGCGCATCGAGTTTAAGAAAGGTTGAGCTGGAAACTGGAAAAATATTACAGAGCGTAAACCTAAGCAGGGAATACTTTGGCGAAGGCATTGCCATTCTTGATGATAAAATTTACCAACTTACCTGGACAAACGGTACAGGCTTTGTTTACGATGCTGCCACTTTTAAACCCTTAAACACTTTCAGCTATACCACGCAGGGCTGGGGGCTAACCACCAATGGAAACGAACTTATAATGAGCGATGGCTCAAATACTATCTACTTTAGAGAGCCAAGTGGTTTTAGTGAGCTTAGGAGAATTGAAGTATTTGACAACAATGGGCCCGTTAAAATGCTTAACGAGCTAGAGTACATTGATGGTAAAATTTACGCTAATGTTTACCTGACCGATAGGATAGTAATAATTAACCCCGAAACCGGAGTGGTAGAAGGAAATATCGACATGCAGGGACTTTTAACTACTACACAAAGAACCGGCAAGGAAGATGTATTAAACGGTATAGCATACGACCCCAATGGAAAGCGAATTTTTGTTACCGGAAAGCTATGGGGTAAACTATTTCAGGTTGAATTCATAAAGAAAAAGTAGATGTCAACCCGCACTGAAACCGACTACCTTGGAAGTTTACAAATCCCTGCCGATGCACTTTACGGAATACACTCGGTAAGGGCAAAAGATAATTTTCCTGATACCACGCAATTCCATGTTGAGTGGTACCAGGCTATGGGACTGGTAAAACAGGCATGTTACCTTACCTATGCTGAAATGGTTAAGGCACTCCAGGAAGAAAATTTATTCCGCGATAGCAAAGGTTTTATTCCGCCTAACGTAGTAAATGCCCTAATTGCAGTTGCAGGCGAAGTGCATGAGGGCAAGTACTTCGACAGTTTCATTGTCCCGGCCATACAGGGAGGTGCTGGTACAAGTATCAACATGAATGTTAACGAGATAATCGCTAACGCAACACTCATCAGGCTTGGCCATAATCCCGGCAACTACACGGTTATCGATCCCATTGAGCAAGCCAATGTTTACCAAAGCACAAACGATACGGTACCAACAGCACTTAGGGTTGCCGTGGTAAGGTTGTTAACCCTGCTCGAGGAGCTAATCAATAACACCCGCCAGGCAGTTGAAACCATTGAGAAAAGTTACCGAAACTCATTGCGTATAGGATACACGCAGCTACAGGCAGCGGTACCATCGTCGTACGGACAGCTGTTCAGCACTTACAGCGAAGCGCTATCGCGCGATTGGTGGAGGGTTTCAAAATGCTTTGAGCGTATAAAGGTTGTTAACCTTGGCGGAGGAGCCATTGGTACAGCAGTGGGAACACCCCGCTACTTTGTAATGGAGGTGGTTAAGCACCTGCAACAGCTAACCGGATTCCCGTTTACCCGCAGCGAAAACCTTAACGATGCCACAGCAAACCTCGATTCTTTTGTTGAGGTGCATGCCATTCTCAAAGCCCATGCAGTGAATATTGAGAAAATGGCATCGGATATACGCCTGCTGGCGTCGGATATTGCGGGCAATGCAATTAACATTCCCAAACGACAGGTGGGCAGCTCAATTATGCCTGGCAAGGTAAACCCTGTAATCCCTGAATTTGTAGTAAGCATTGCCCATCGGGTTTACACCAACGATATGCTCATCTCAAACCTTGCCGGACAGGGTGCGCTTGACCTAAACGCCTACCTGCCAACCATTGGACACGCCATGATTGATTCCATAAAGCTACTGATTGCTGCCAACCAAGCCCTAGCAGGCCATTTACTAAATGGCATTGAGATCGACTCTGAGAAATCGGCTCAGCTACTGATGTTTAATCCATCCATAACCACAGCCCTGCTTCCTATTATTGGATTTAACCGGGCTGCAATGCTTGCGCAGGAAATGCGTCTGAAAAAAATTGATATTTTCAGCGCCAACCAAAACCTGAAACTAATTCCGGAAGAAAAGCTGGTTGAATTGGTAAAACCAAACAACCTGCTTAAGCTGGGATTCTCGTTTCGCGAGGTGATTGATTAATTCTCAATATCTATTTAAGTTTTCACAAAACATAAGCGACGGTTGAAAAATTTGTTTGTAAATGATAATTCAATTGGAGTAATGAAAAAATTTACTGAATACATAGTTGTTGTTGCTGTTGGGTTACTTTTTACCTACCTGTTTGCAGGCGATGTAGTTAAAAATATAAATCACAGATACTTTGCCCAAAGCGGCGATGGTGCAAAGGACTACTATGCCACATTCTACCACATTAAGCACGATAAAAGCTACATACATTCCAACAGCATGAATTATCCCTTTGGCGAGAGTATCTTCTTTGCGGGTTCGCAGCCAATTGTAAGCAATACCATTAAGTTCATTTCACAAAACATATACGATGTTAGCCCTTACACAGTAGCCATATATAACCTTCTGATTCTGATTAGCATTGCCTTTACGGTTCTTGTAATCTACCTGATTTTTAAACATCTTAATCTACCCATTTGGTACTCGTTACTTGTGGCTATAGGGATTACTTTCCTTTCCCCTCAAATTGACAGGATTGGAGGGCATTTTGCCTTGAGCTACACCATTGTGCTTCCGTTATTCATTCTGCTTTTGCTAAAGTTCGACCGCCAAAAAAGTATTGGTCTATCAGTACTCATTCTTTTTGCTGGAATGTGGGCATCAATAACCCATGGTTACTTTTTCACTTTCTACATGGTGATGTTTTTGGCCTACTGGATCTGGCAAAAACCTTGGCGTAAGGAGTTTGAATGGCGCAAACAGTGGTTACACGTGGTGCTGCAAATTGCTATTCCTCTTATTGTTGTCCCTACCCTAATTCTGTACATAGAGCCCGTTGAGGATCGAACAACATGGCCATGGGGTTTTCTGTTTTACCGTGCTTTTCCTGAGTCCGTATTTCTTTCGCCGGGTCGCCCTTACTGGGGCTGGCTCAATAGCCTTGTAAAAATACGTAACCTCCAGTGGGAGGGAATTGCCTATGTAGGATTGGTGTCAACAATCATATTTCTAATAGGCCTTTTCAGCTTTATTAAAAATGCTGTTAATAGGCGTTGGGGAAAAACCCTGACCATAACCAGTCAGCCTTTAATGGATCGGCTTTTCTGGCTGTCGTTTCTACTCCTTTTATTCTCATTTGGAATACCGTTTATCTTTAAGCTGGAGTTCCTGCTGGAATACCTTGGGCCTATTCGCCAGTTCCGTGGTATAGGTCGATTTGCATGGCTTTTCTACTACACCATGAACATTGTGGCGTTTTACCTAATTTGGCAGAAAGTTAAAGGGTATAAACCCATTTACAGGATTTTACTGGTAATCCCAATAGCCATTTTGCTCTACGATGCCTGTTTTCATAGCAAATCTCAAAAACACTTTATCAACAATAGCCTACCTGAGCTGGATTATGCCTTTCATTCAAACAGTAAGCCCAATATCAATATTGATGAGTTTCAGGCCATCATGCCAATTCCCTTTTTTAGCGTGGGAAGCGAAAACTACTGGCACGAATCGGCCTGCTTTGGTTCCATGGTAAAGATGTATGCCCTATCGCAGCTAACAGGATTGCCCCTTAACGCCACCTACACAAGCCGATCATCGGTTTGGCGATGCGTGGAAAACCTCAACCTGATTATGGAACCGCTCCAGGAGTACCCCGTGCTTAAATACTACAACCATGGCAAGGATATCCTTTTATTTGTTGACCCACATTGCGACCAAATAAACCAAAATGAGCGCCGAATTATAACCATATCAACCCCAATTGACACACTCTGGGGGTATGAGCTACGAAGGTTGAAAGTGGCCGACCTTGCTAAGCTGCCCGAGGTATACCGTAATGAGTACCTTAACGCTACCCCTGCAATGGCCGATACCATTTCTGGTAATTACTACTTTCAGGAATTTGAAAGTACTCCCACACCCATAGCGTTCAAAGGAAACGGGGCGCTCAAGATAAACCGACGGGGTTACACAAACCTTTACTGGGGGCGCTTGCCAAACAACAGCTCATCGGAAATCACGGTGTCGTTCTGGGTTAACCGCATGAAAGCAGATATTGTACCCCGCAATCGTATTGAGATTGTTACCGGTAAAGAGGAAGGAAAGTGGGAAACCTGGAATGGGTTTGGTTTTATGGAGAAAACAAAGGCATTCTGGAACGATTGGGCATTGGTGGAGTATAACCTGAAACTCAACAACCCGTCCGATTTTATTTGCATTTCGGTTGCTCCATTGCTGGCTAAAAGCGGAGATGTTTACATTGATAATGTTCTTATCAAACCGTCAAATTTCAATGTAAAATTCGTCATGGGAGATTTTGTTTTACTGAATAACAGGCTGTTTAACAATATTTCAATCGGTTCAGATTAGAATTTTACCCTAACCATACACTTCACCTCGCTACGGGTATTCCCCATAATAAGGTCAGGGCCTGACCCTATAGTTGCCGAACCTGGGAAGTAGGTTTGAGCATATCGTAACCATAAATCAACACCCTTTGAGGGTGAGTATTTAAGCATCGCCATAATTCTGGTTCCATTAGAGTAGTAGGCTGGAACCGTAAAGGAGTAAAGCAAATCGCTCTCGTACGAGTAAAGGCGGGTATTCCATGATTCTGTATCGAAAATGGCAAAGCGTAACCTGATGCTCAACGGTGTTTTTTGCAGGTTAATGTTGATATCCTGCGCTAGCAGGTATCCATATTCACCACCGGAAAGGCTATCGGTTCTATAGTTCGATATCTCCAGGGTTGACCTCAGGTTTACCAAAGGGTTAGGCTGATAGGTAAGCTGAGTACGGAAACCTTGTCGAGTTTGGGTTAGTGTTGATGTTACCGGAATATTAGCACCAGTCATATTTTTCTCATCCTGCTTGTAACGGTAACGAAAACTTAACTGAAAATATGTATTTAGAGAGTGTTCCGAAAGGAAAAGAAAATCTCTCCCTGCCGATGGCGAGTAAACCCCATAGCGCATCCATGGGAATTGGTAAAGGTCAATATAGCCCGATATTTTCCATCCTTTTGCGGCTAGCAAGCTTAACCCCATCAGTAATCCCTTTTCATTGGTAGCACCTGAGCCCTCAGCAAGGGCAGCAGTGTAACGGGGGTTAAAGGTTGTGCTATAGCTCCTCCCTAAAACCGAAAGATGCACTCGGTTACTTAGCTTCAACTGCCCACCGGCAAGGGCTGCCATTTTCTGCGAGAAAATATCGATAGCAATCTCACCAAAAAACAGATGCTGACGGTAGTAGTAATCGGCATTTATTCCCATAGCAAGTTTCTCGGTAGAAGCAGGCGTTAGGCTGTAAATGGGTTGATTGTTTAGGTTTTCACCATAAATTCTGCTGTAAACAGCAGTTGTTCCTAGCCTTAGCTTATTAAAGGTTAGGGTTATATTACTGCCGGTTACCAGTTCTGGAATATTTCGTCGGCTCGCAATTTCCGAAGCCGTTCGGTGGTAACCGGTTTCCGGCAACGATGAAAATGCAAGCTCACCTGAACTAACCGT
>Ga0208940_1001478_pt1 | contig 24554 bp, 17 predicted proteins | sample AD_JPNNA6_MetaG_FD_184445 | JGI IMG/M metagenome (GOLD analysis project Ga0208940, IMG submission 184445) | Active sludge microbial communities of municipal wastewater-treating anaerobic digesters from Japan - AD_JPNNA6_MetaG (SPAdes) (version 2) | ecosystem: Engineered > Bioreactor > Anaerobic... | reverse complement strand
GAGGCTTTCACTATCCGCGCCACTTCCCGGATCCCCATCCCTCTTTCCAGCATGCTCGCGGCTATCTCTCGCCTGATTTCCAATTCCCGTGCGCTTCCTTTGGGTCTCATTCCCTTATTTTATCGCGTTTTTATCCCCGAGCGAATATCAATAAATGACAGGTTTTGTTACGCAGAAACGCGATGACCGGCGTGGTAATAATAAAAGGTTCGAAACAGGTGTAATTGCTGCCGAAGAAACGGCACCTGTGCTAGAATCTGGGACGAAAATGGAGATTTTATCGTTCGAGCAAACTGAATCTTGCCCACCTATTATTGTCTCTGTTCATGGGTTGGTGGAATTTGCGCTGCAGGCTGGAGACATTACGCCGGGCGGTTTTCAAAAACGCGATCGTGCCCAACAAGGGACATGGGGGCACAAACAGGTGCAGCGGACACGTCCCGAAGGATACGAATCTGAAGTAGAGATTGCCTATCAGGTTGAAGGCGCTGACCCACCCCTGGAAATTCGGGGACGGATTGATGGCCTGTATGCCCATCAGGAACCTGTGATTATTGAGGAGATCAAAACAACTACGCTGAGTCTGGAGTTGGTGAATGAGGAACATAACCGGCTGCACTGGGCACAGGCGCAGTGCTATGCTTACATGTATGCCCGGCAGCAGCACTTAGACACAATTTGCGTCCACCTGACCTATTACCATCTGGACAGCCGCAAAGAAAAGCGCTTTGAGCGCATTTTCTCGATAGCTGAGTTGGAAGTCTTTTTCTCCGATCTAGTGACACCTTATTTAAGCTGGATGCGCAAGATGCATGCCTGGCAAGCCCGGCGGGACCAATCCATTCAGCAGCTTGGGTTTCCCTATGCTGAATACCGTTCAGGTCAACGAGACATGGCGGTGGCCGTTTACAAAACCATCCGAGCAAATGGGCGGCTGTATGTGCAATCACCTACGGGGGTTGGAAAAACCATCGCAGCCCTTTTTCCGGCGGTCAAGGCGCTGGGACAGGGGCTGGCAGCCAAGATCTTCTATTTGACCGCTAAAACGCCCGGGCGGCAGGTGGCAGAGAAAACGCTGGAAGATATGCGCCAGGCAAGCCTGCAGCTCATCAGCGTCACCCTGACTGCGAAAGAAAAGATCTGCTTTTGCCCACCGGTGAACTGCGACCCGGAGGTTTGCGAATTTGCGCGAGATTATTTTGGCAAGGTCAAGCAGGCACGGGAAGGGATCGATCAGCATCAAGCTTATACCCGCCCAGTCATTGAGGCACTTGCCCGGGAGTACCAGATCTGTCCTTTTGAATTTTCGCTTGACCTGGCTTTATGGGCCGATTGCATCATCTGCGATTACAACTATGCATTTGATCCGCGCGTTTATCTGCATCGCTTTTTTGACTTCTGCACCGAACCCTACATATTTCTGGTTGATGAGGCGCACAACCTGCCAGACCGGGCCCGGGAAATGTATTCGGCTGAGATTGATAAAAAAAACGTACTGGAGCTTCAGCGAGCACTAAAACCGCACCTGCCCGATTTGGCCCAAAAATTAAATGCGCTCAACAAGGTTATGCTGCAAATCCGCAAGGCCTGCCAGGCGGCCGGGAAGGAAGCCCTGATAGAGAACTCGCTTCCAGAAGAATTGCTCAAGGCCATACGAAAATTCAGCCAGGCGGCCGAAGACTGGCTGGCCTTGAATCAGGCGGCCGAGTTCAGGCAGGACTTACTGACATTCTATTTCCTGTGCCTGAACTACCTGCGCACTGCCGAGTATTTTGACACCTATTATGTGTCTTACTTTGAGAGACAAGGGGCATCTGATTTGAAGGCGAAGTTGTTCTGCCTGGATCCGGCACCGATGCTGGCAGCTCCGTTGGAGCATAGTCAATCGGCGGTCTTTTTCTCAGCCACGCTGCTGCCGATGGATTATTTTATGCGGCTTTTGACCGGTGACGCACGCCACCCCAGACAAATATTCCAATCGCCCTTTCCTATTGAGAATACCTGCCTGTTAATTCAAAATCAGATATCTACCAAATACGCACAGCGGGCTAATTCTTATGCCGAGATTGCGGCAACCATTGAAGCCGTGTGCAGCACCCATGTAGGTAATTACCTGGTTTTCTTTCCATCTTATGCCTATCTGGCAGCTGTGCTTGAGATCATTAAAGATAAACTGCCTGAAGAGCAGCTTATGGTTCAAGAACGAGCAATGACAGAAGTTGACCGAGAAGCCTTTTTAGCGCGGTTTTCAGCCAGTAATACAACGACCCTGGTTGGGCTGGCTGTGATGGGCGGCATCTTCGGCGAGGGGATTGATCTGGTGGGGGAACGGCTGATTGGGGTTGTGATTGTTGGTGTGGGGGTGCCGCAGCTAGGATTGGAGCGCGATTTAATCAAGGCTTATTTTGATCAAAAGAGCGGCAGCGGGTTTGCCTATGCATACCAGTACCCAGGGTTCAACCGGGTGCTGCAGGCAACCGGACGGGTCATCCGCACGGAGACAGACCGGGGAATCATTGTCTTAATTGATGACCGGTTTACCCATGCCCGTTACCGCCAACTATTTCCCACCCACTGGCGGGGGTTTCAAGTGGTTCAAAACGTGGATGAGATTAAAGATAAGTTGACCCGATTCTGGGCGCAGATTTAAGCGGAATTTCCATTCCACGCCCGACCTGTCTTAAAATATTTTTTAAACGATAATTCATTTGCTAAGGAATTCACCCATATGACTTTGAATGCTATTCTGAAAAAACAACCAGGTCTGATTTTTAATGTACGTCTGATGTGAATTCAAAAAACGGTTGACAAAAAGAGGGAATGTCCTCAAGATAGAGGTAGGAAGCAACTATCGAAGGAGGAACATTCCCATGACAAGTATAACCATTTCTGACCTTTTGACAACCATGTTTGTGCTGGTAGATGACTGGTATCAGAGCTACGGGCCAAAAACGCCGAAAGGCAAACCCGGTGTCAAACCGGTATTCCAAGACAGTGAAGTGATGACGCTGATGTTGGCACACGATTACATTCCCTATCCAAGTGAGACACAGTATCTTGGATTTATCCGGGCCAATTATTTGGCGATGTTTCCAAAGCTGCTTGATCAAAGCCAGTACAATCGCCGGTCACGGGCGCTGCGACAATGGGTTGAAGCGTTCTGGCGTTATTTGCTTGTGGTCAAAGGGTGGCAATTGCAGTCACAATTCTTATTGGATACCAAACCAGTACCGGTCATGGGCTACAAACGCCATAAAAGGCACAGTGATTTTGCGGGTAGCGCAGGTTATGGGCGTTGTGCGGCTCGCAAACTCAAGTATTTTGGCTACAAGTTGGTTGCCGTGGCCACCTTGTCAGGCATTCCCATTGTCTATGACCTGGTGCCTGCAAACACAGATGAACGCACAGCGGCCGAAACCGTTCTGGATGACTTCTCGTTCTGCGATTTCTTCGGCGATAAAGGTTTCTTGGGCTTGGCCTGGCAAACTAAAGTCTTTGACCAGACCAATAACCTGGTCTGGACACCCCGCCGCTCCAATCAGCACTACCAGAATGACAGGCGTTTAGATCGTTGGCTCACCAGCGCTCGTGAACGCATTGAAGGTGTTTTCCATGAAATTCAAAATACCGGACGCAACATTGAACGCTTACTGGCCAAGACGGTGGAGGGATTATGTACCAGAATCGCTGCAAAAATGACCAGTCATCTGTTGCGTCATCTATTGCTTGTCGATTTTGGCATTAATGTCCAAACCTTTGAGATCCTTCCGGCCTCTTTGTTATAATTCACATCAGACGTCTATTATAAGATTACTGTGTATTTCCATTCCCCAAGCTGCCCCCACAAAACGATAAACGCAAATCCTGACTCAGCGGAGCCATGCCATGACAAACAATGTCAACACCCAAAACGAAATGTTCCTTTTCCAGGTAGAAGAACAGGTAAAGCAGCTTCAAAGCGCTCTGCCAGCCAGAGAATTGGAACTCGCCACCCTCGAAGCGGAGATGTTAACCTTTGAGAGCCGCTACAATGATTTGGTTGGTTATGAAAAGAACGGGTACTACGGCTTGACTTTGAAACTTGCCGAACTGCTTGAATCGGTGACTGAGCCGGATAGCAAAAATGACGACACGATACAGATGGTTAGGAAGCGTGAGGAAAAATCACGTGAGTCCTATCTTCAGTGCCCTCATATAAGCGATCGCAAGCAGTTCAATCCGGATAACGCGGCAAAATTCCTGTTCATTGACGTTACCCAACAAATATACAACGGCCTATTTGACGAAGAAGAATTCACCAGCAGAAAACAATCCTTGCCGTTGCTCTACCAGGCATACGCTGAAGGGGACCTGGATACCATCCGAGGTCTATTGTCAAACTTGAGCCAACCGCCCAGCCATCCTGCCCAGGGAAGTGCTTCCCTTGATCGGGTAAAGCTCCTGCGCAAGTTAGCACAGCTTGAAGAGCGGGCCAGCTATCTCAGTAAACGCCTGCAAGAATTAAAAGAGACAGAGCTCTATCAACTCATGAAAAAAGCCGAGGAGGCCAGTCAAACCGGGCACGACCTGATTCAAGAACAAGCGGACGAGTATGCCAATCTCAGCCTGCACCTGTTTAGGAACCTCAGCATCTTACTGTACATGAATTCTCCCAAGCAAAGAATCCGAAACATTCCTAAAAAAGATGAACTTGTCCACATGTATCATCATTTATGGACAACCGCCGTCGGGCAAGAGGGATACAACAAAAGCGATTGGACCAGGTTTGGCGATATCCTGAGCGAATTAGGGCTAATCTAACATCATCGTCTTGCGCAAAATGCGCTAATTGGTGTCACACAATAACTAATGTGCGACATTTGATTTATCTCCCCACAAACACCAATCCACCGGGGGTGTTGACTGGCGACAGAATTACATACCTCCAGGCCTGGTTCAGGGTTTTGGTCTTATGAAGGGCCACATCAATTTCAGTCAGAATTGCCGTTACCGGATTAGGTCTCTTGCGGCATGTCGGTGAGAGCAGCCGGCCACTGCCCCTACGCGCTCCCAAAAATCTCAAATCTAAAATTCCAAACTCCAAATTATTCCAGTTTCTGCCGGATTTCCGCCACTGCTGCCGCCAACTCCTCAGCGCGGGGGTGGCCGATGGAACTGTAAAAGTCCACCGCCACCTGCATCAATTCAACCGCACGAGGTAACTCGCCCTGCTGCTCCAGCAGTCGCCCCAGGTTCCAGGAATCAATCGCCTCGTTATGCCGGTAACCAATGGTCTGCGCCCGCGCCTGCTCATAATAGTCAATCGCCCGGAGCGGCTCGCCGAGGGCGGCCCAGGCATTCCCCAGGTTGCCGAGGCGATTTCCCTCAGATCCGCGCTTTTCCAACTTCCGGGCGGCGGTCAGGGCGGCTTCCAGCCAGGCGATCTGCACCCGCGGGTGCAGGCGCAGGGGTAGCACATAGGCTCCAGCATCGGGGTAATCATTGCAAAGCCTGGCGGCGGCCGGGTCGGCGGGGTGGGCGGCGGCCCAGGCCTGCCCGGCTTCAATATGGGTGCGCTCGCGGTCAAACCGCGCCAGCCCGGCGAGGATGTTCTCGCTGCCTTTCAGGTACAGGTGATTGGCTTCTGTCAGCACTTTCATGTAATACGCCGCGTGGCGGTAGGCCAGAGCATCCAGTTCAGTGGGGGCGCAGAGAGAGCAGGTGAAGTCGCTGGCCAGGTCGTGCAGCCGCCAGCGGCCGCCGGTCATCGCGTCCACCAGCCCGGCCGCGTGCAGCTCTGCCAGCGTCTCGCCGGGGTCAGCAGCATCCTCCCACACCGCCGCGGCGGCGGGGGCGTCAAAATCGGCGGGGAAGATGCCCAGGGCGCACCAGCGGGTTTGCAGTTCAGTGGTCAACTGGTCATAGCTGGCCTGGAAGGCCGCGGCCACGGTGGTCTCGCGCTCGGGGTCGGCCAGCGCCAGGCGGAGGACGGCGTCGGTCAGCAGTTTGTCTACCCCGGCAGGCGTCAGGTCGGGGCGGCGGCGCAGCAGCGCCCCGGCAGCGCGTAAGGCCATCGGCAGGCAGCCGCAGCGGGTGGCCAGGGCGGTCACCTCGCCGGTCTGGCCCCAGACCGCGCAGATCAGCCTGACGGCATCGTCCAGCGGCAGCGCCGAGACGTCGCGGGTGTGGTAGCCCGCCAGGTCAAAGCGCCGGCGACTGGTCACAATCGCCAGCGCCGGGCGGGGCGGCAGCAGGGCGCGCACCTGCGCCGCATCGCGGGCGTCATCCAGAAAGACCAGAATATGTTTATCCGCCAGCAGGGTGCGGTAAATGTTAGCAAGCTGCTCCACGTCTTCAGGCAGGCGGGCCATGGGCGCAAAGGCGCGGATCAACTGCTCCAGCGCCGCGGCGGGCGCCACAGGGTTGTTGGATGCCCCGCGCAAATGGATGTAAAGCTGCCCGTCGGGGTACTGGGTCTTCAGGCGGTTAGCCAGCACCAGCCCGAGGGCCGTCTTGCCGATGCCCCCCAATCCGTGAATGAGTATATTCTTGCTTTGAGTTACCTTGCATAGCTCGTCCAGCTCAGCCGCCCGGCCCACAAAGTCCGCCGGCGGGTCGGGGAGTTGGTAGAAGGCCGCAACCCCTGGATCAGGCAGGTGAACCTCGACATTGCCCGAGCCAATGTTGATAATGCCGTTATTTCCTGTAATGTTGCCGACATTAATATCGCCCATGGCATTAATTATACAAGTGTCAGGTCATTACACGTCAGCTTTTTAAGCTCAAAATTGGTCGAGCTTTAACCGGGTCAAATTTGTGAGAAAACCTCGTCCACCTTCTGCGTCGTGAATCGCCATTCTGCGGGGATGCGGTCAAAAGTCCCGGCTGCAAAAGCGCGATTTGACCAGGCCTTTTCTTCGTAGAGGATCGTTTCTCCCCGCCCAGCAGCGCTTTCCTTCAGCCTTTTCGCAATCTCTTGAGGCCAGGCCAAATACACTCTGGGCAGGTCTGAAAGATTGACACCCTTGAATTGAACAAAGCAAAAGAGAATCCCTTTGTCATGCCTGGTAAGCCATCGGTTCACAGCATCGTAATAGTCCGCATCTCTCAGGTACGATTGTGTCAACCCCCAGCTGCCATCCTGGCTGCCTTTGACAGAGACTTTGATGGATTTTGTGCCTCTTGCAACGACCAGATCATATTCTGGTAGGTTCGCGCCATATTGAACCAGCACATCACAATCGCAGCGGGCGAAGAGCGCGGCCGCAAACGCCTCAGCAGAAATCCCGACGTGGTAAGGGCTAATTTTTTGCATACTTTAAGTCTGATGTGAATTCAAAAAACGACTGATAAAAAGAGATGGTGTCCTCAAGACAGAGGAACCAATCAACAATCCAGAGAGAAACATTCCCATGACAAGTATAACCATTTCCAAGTGTCACCTCCTGGTTTGCCATTTCTTGACCCAGTCTGGGTCCATGCGAGCCAGACGCGCTTTTTTTAAGTTCTCCTGCATGATCCACAGGATATCTTTGCCCGTCGTTCCCAGCCACTTTTCCATGAAAGCCTTCCCCTCTTCGGGCAGAGCAACGACCGCAACGCTCCAGCAATACCCCAATCCTTTCCGCAATACCAGGATATCTTCTCTTGGGTGAACACTTGGTGCATGGAATGTCGCTGTAATATTGTCCAGAATCTGTAGAACTTTTCTGGCGTGTTTGGCTTCGCCAAGTAATCTCGGCTCACAGAGTGTAGCTGCCGCTGCACGCTGCTCAAGTGGGGTTCCTTGGCTCCACGCTTGCATTTCTAACAGTAGATGGTCCATGTCCTTATCGCCAAATTGTTGAAGCGCCATCGCAACCGCCTCGCGCACCCGCCAGCGTGAATCAGAGGCAAGAGTATGCAATTGGACGAGCTGACAAGTATCACCTTCGGCTAGCAAACGCCCAAGGCCAAGGGCACCACAGAATGCCAGAAATTCGTATGGGGAATTTACAGGAGCCAGCTGAGGAGTATAGGCCAGGTAACGCTGGAAGAGGGAGAGCTCACCTAGATTGGCGACAACCTGGGCTAGCTCGATATTTCCGCGTGGCCCGGGTAAGCCGGATTCCTTTAGGAGATAAGCATCCCAATCATGAAGTGCAAGCAATTGGGCTCGATAATCATCTGCTTTCGACATGTGATGTTCCTAAAAAAATAAAATATCTACCGATTTTGCCGGATTTGCTCGACCCTTGCCGTCGCCTTCTCCGCATCCGGGTGGCCGATGGCGCGCAAAAAATCGACCCGCACCTGCATCAATTCAACCGCGCGGGGCAGCTCGCCCTGCTGCTCCAGCAGCAGCCCCAGGTTCCAGCAGGCATTGGCCTCGCCCAGCCGGTCGCCGATGGCGCGGGCCAGCGTCATTTGCTGCTCATAATACCCGCTGGCCTTCTCCAACTCGCCGAGGTTTTGGTAGGCATTCCCCAAGTTGCCGAGGGCGTTGCCCTCGCCGCGCCGGTCGCCGATCTCGCGGGCAATCACCAGGCGCTGCTCATAATAGTCAATCGCCCGGCGCGGCTCGCCGAGGTCGGCCCAGGCCAGCCCCAGGTTGCCGAGGGCGGCCCCCTCGCCGCGCCGGTCGCCGATCTCGCGGGCAATCACCAGGTCTTGCTCATAATAGTCAATCGCCCGGCGCGGCTCGCCGAGGTCGGCCCAGGCCAGCCCCAGGTTGCCGAGGGCATGTCCCTCGCCGCGCCGGTCGCCGATCTCGCGGGCAATCACCAGGCGCTGCTCATAATAGTCAATCGCCCGGCGCGGCTCGCCGAGGTTTTGGTAGGCAGTCCCCAGGTTGCCGAGGTGGACGCCTTCCGCTTCGCGATGCCCCAGCGCCCGGGCGGCGGTCAGGGCGGCTTCCCGCCAGGCGATCTGCGCCCGCGGGTGCAGGCGCAGGTCAATGATATAGACCCCGGCATCGGGGTACAGGTTGCAGAGCCTGGCGGCGGCCGGGTCGGCGGGGTGGGCCGCTGCCCAGGCCTGCCCGGCTTCAATATTGGTGCGCTCGCGGTCAAACAGCGCCAGCCCGGCGAGGATATCCTCGTTACCTTTCAGATACAGGTCATTGGCTTCTGTCAGCACATTCTTATAGTACGCCGCGTGGCGGTAGGCCAGGGCGTCCAGTTCAGTGGGGGGGCAGAGGGCGCGGGTGAAGTCACGGGCCAGGTCGTGCAGCCGCCAGCGGCCGCCGGTCACGGCGTCCACCAGCCCGGCCGCGCGCAGCTCAGCCAGCGTCTCGCCGGGGTCGGCGGCGGGTTGGGCCTCTGCCGGGGCTTGCAGGCCCGCCCAGGCCGCCAGTGCGCTGAAGTTCAGGCCGTTCACCACCACCGGCGGGCGGGTGTCCAGCTCCCACACCGCCGCGGCGGCGGGGGCGTCAAAGTCGGCGGGGAAGATGCCCAGGGCGCGCCAGCGGGTTTGCAGTTCGTCAGTCAGTTGATCGTAGCTGGCCTGGAAGGCCGCGGCCACGGTGGTCTCGCGCTCGGGGTCGGCCAGCGCCAGGCGGCGGGCGGCATCGGTCAGCAGGGCGTCCACCCCGGCGGGCGTCAGGTCGGGGCGGCGGCGTAACAGCGCTCCGGCGGCGCGCAGAGCCATCGGCAGGCAGCCGCAGCGCTGCGCCAGGGCGGTCACCTCGCCCGTTTGGCCCCAGACCGCGCAGATCAGCCTGACGGCATCGTCCAGCGGCAGCGCCGAGACGTCGCGGGTGTGGTAGCCCGCCAGGTCAAAGCGCCGGCGGCTGGTCACAATGGCCAGCGCCGGGCGGGGCGGCAGCAGGGCCCGCACCTGGGCCGCATCGCGGGCGTCATCCAGAAAGACCAGAATCTGCTTATCCGCCAGCAGGGTGCGGTAAATGACGGTAAGCTGCTCCACGTCTTCGGGCAGGCGGGCCACGGGTGCAAAGGCGCGAATCAACTGCTCCAGCGCCGCGGCGGGCGTCAGGGGCTTATCCGAGGCGCCGCGCAAATAGATGTAAAGCTGCCCGTCGGGGTAGTGGGGCTTCAACTGGTGGGCCAGCACCAGCCCGAGGGCGGTCTTGCCGACCCCGCCCAGGCCGGTCAGCCCGCAGATCAATGCGCCCTGGGTCTGCACCGCGGCGCAGAGCTCGTCCAGCTCGGCGGCCCGGCCCACAAAGTCCGCCGGCGGGTCGGGGAGTTGGTAGAAGGCCGCAACCCCTGGATCAGGCAGGTGAACCTCGACATTGCCCGAGCCAATGTTGATGATGCTGTTGTTGATATTGGAGAAATCGCCCGTGTGAATATCGCCCATGGCGTTAATTATACCGGTGTCGGGTCATAAAAGCTCGGTTACGCATACCATTCGGCATTGTTATAGAAAGTTGCTTACTCTGGCCGCAGGAGGTGCAAATATTTGGCAGGCATATCAGCACGCTGCGGCTGTGTGGGGGCATTAACGCGGTCTGGATGTGGCAGATCTTGACTGGGCTGGAAAAGGTGCATTTCGCCGTGGCTAACGCGCCAAAGATAATTGTAGCTGTTTGGATGGTGGAGAGGAGCATTAGCAATACAAACAGCAGTTGCGTGTGTGCGGACACCAGGTCGTTCATCGCCAAATTCACGCTGGATGAAGTTGATCAAATCTTGCGGCGAGAAGGTGGGGTGGTTTTGCGCCAGGAGGCGGGCAGCGATATAGATTTCAACATGGATTTTCATTATTCTTGGTTCCTCCTCCGGTAGGTCACTTTTGATTTTGTTTTGAATACTCCCACAACGCACGGTCCAGGGTGCGCATGGAGACGTTGACCTCGGTCGCCAACTGCCGGCAGTAGTGGGTATAGTCCATCCAAAAATCAAAGTCGTACTGGGAAGGCGGCTTTTCCAATCCCAGCGACCAGAGGGCGCGAAAATCCAGGATGGGGTAGAGGTTGTCATACCCAAAGTGCAACAGAACCGAGGCTGTGGGCCAGCCGACACCCCGGAGATAGGTCAGTGTTTCAATGCGCAGACGCTCGTGGGGCTTTGAAAGCGCCAACCGTGTGAGTTCCTGGATCGTTTCGGTCGTGTTGCTTCGTACCAGCGGTTTGGTGCGCGGCGTCTTCCAATAGCACAGGTCCAAAAAATCTTCCCGGGTGTAATAGCCGCGCGCACGCGCTCCGGGAGCAATTTCGGCTTCAATCTTTTTCTCCAGGTCGGTCAAGGTTGAATACTTTTCTGCCCAGTCCGGAATTTCTTTTCGGTCAAATTGCAGCACAAAGTTTTGCTTCATAACACACCACCTTTTGATCCATCATTTTCTGACTTTATTATACAGCGGGTAAGGATTCAGTTATGCAATGGAGAAACCTGGTTCAGGTCGATTACCGGTATGGCCGCAGGATATCATCCAGGCGCCAGGGACGATAGGCGCGGACTTCGATGCTAAGGTTGATGTGGCGAGGGCCCAGCTCTGGCGTGGGGTTGTGGTGAACGTGGCCGTGCAGGTTGAGCATTCCTGGCGGCAGGGGGACAATCGGGCGGTGTGAGAATATCAGGCGCAGGTCAGGGGTTGGTTTGATGCAGCAGGGGGCTTTGACCAGGGTAATCCCCAGGTTCTGGTAGAAGGCCACGCCGCGCCGGTCGTGATTGCCGCGGATCAAATATAACTTGCCGTTGAGCTGCGGGATTAAAGCTACACAGGCTTCTTTTTTGCCCAGAGCCAGGTCGCCCAGGTGAAAAACAATGTCGCCAGGTTGGATGAGGCGATTCCAGTTCTCGATGATCAGGTCTTGCCAGCCAGCAGGGCGGCTGCAGTATTGCTGAATATTGGCATGGAAGAAATGGGTATCCGCGATGATCCAGGTTGAATCATTGAAAGGATATCCACATTCATCCAGGTCTATCACCTGCTGGCAGGGGTTGGTATCCAGAAGAGCCTGCCCTCAGGGACTAATAAGGCGGCTCGGCAGGGCCATCGTAGCCACACATCCCCGAACGCGGCGAGTTGAGCAGGGGCATGGGCTCGCCATAATTATCGTGGGGATGTTCTTCGACATGTGCGTCGCACAAGAAGCCGGTCTTGTCTTCTTCTTCGCAAAGGCATTCAATGCACAACCACTTTGCCGGTTCGCCGCATTCCTGACAGGCGACTTTGGGCATCTGGTTGCGCGCCAGCAGGGCAATGGGGTGCTTGCTGGTGGCCTGGCCCTGGCGAGCATCCATGACTTTGATGTCGGTCTCGGAGGTGGTGCCAAAATCATAGAGATGCCGCAGCACCAGACCGGGCTCGAAAATCGAGTCGGCCTTGCGCGCCTTGCCAATATCTGTGCCGCCCCAGCCGCCGATGGTGAATTGACTCAAGTGGCCACAGCACTCCAGCCAGATGGCACGCAGGTATTTATCCAGTTTATCCAGGGAGGCCGAGCCGATCATTTCCAGGTCGAGCCAGAAATCTTTGTCATGAGCATCCTGGATGCGCAAATGCCAGATCGTTTCCACGGGGCGGGTGCTCTCCAGTGCAACGGCAAGCGCTGCTTGCCGTTGGGGGCATTTCTCCAGATGTCCACTGACGCCGCGCCTGGTGATGATTTCGCCGCAGTAGGCGCAGGTTCCGGGATTCTCGGGTTTTCGGGGCATCGTCTCACCTTGCCTTCTGGCCTGGGCCATTGATCAACTTATTGTCGGGGAATAACCACTTACCATGATTATAGCGTTTTTTGGAATGGCGGTGATCGGTACGGCGCACAAACCCCGGCGCGGCCGATGAGCGGCTGCGCAAGACCGGGTGCGCCGCAGATGCAAGGTACAAAAAGGCAGCCTGCCGGGGTGAGGGGGGCACCCAGGTCAGGCTGTTGGTTAAGTATAGCATTGATTGGCAATTTAACCTGTCAGTTTTTTGTCGTATTTTTGTCCAATACCCAGAAGGAATTCGCAATAATTTAGCTATTATCTATATAGAGGATTTCTTATCAAGGTAATCTCAATTCAATGCCGACCATCATCGAAAGGGATGAATGTAGGGGAACCCTTGTCACCGTGAGGCTGCGCCAGTTTTTTATTCCTGGTGCAGCCTCACCAAAGATATCAGTATTTTGATTGATTAGGACAAGCCTTAAATGGATTTCTAAGGAGGATAACCATGGATAACAAGCATCATCAAGTGACGAAGTTGTTTATTGCTGTTGTAATTGTTTTCAGTCTATTGTGCCCGTCTATTCTGGAAAGCCCCGTAGAAGGGGTTAAGACAGCAAGCGCTAATTTTGAAGGAGATATTTGGCAAGAATATCTTGTGCCGATTGATGACTTGTTGCAAGGGCAAATGGAGGGATTAGATATTACCACAAATAATACAATCTCCCTCAATCCAGACTCGTTAAGTGGTAGGTATACGTCTCCCATTTTGCGCATGCCCCAATCCTTCAGCGATTTTGCCTCCAAATGGATGAGTGGTTCAGGTGAGGATGTAAAAATGGGGTATGAAATCAGGACAAGTGCCGATGGAGACACATGGAGTGAGTGGATTGACGTGATGGCAATTGAGGAAGATATTATTTTTGCCAATGGTTACTTCAATGGGCCATTAATCTTTATCCCACAAATTGAAGGCCCCCACACATTTATCCAATTCAGCATTACTCTGGATCGTCCTGCGCTCGAAGCTAAAGCAGAGATAAGTAACACATCTTTTTTCTTGATTGATACAAGCAATGGTCCGTCAATGGAAGACGTGTTAAAACAACAACAGGAAATTGATAAGGACTCAAATGGTGAAAACAATTCGACAAACACTGTTCCCAAGCCGCCTGTAATATCACGTACAGCCTGGGGTTGCCCAGAGGGACAAGGGAGTCCTCGCTACCCCCCACAATATGCTACAGTTCACCACATCATCATTCATCACACGGCAACCCCAAATTACGATACGAATTGGGCCTCGCGAGTTAGAGCAATTTGGGAGTATCATGCTAATTTCTACGGGTGGGGGGATATTGGTTATAATTTCTTGGTTGATCCTAACGGGAATATTTATGAAGGTCGGGCAGGGGGAGATGATGCCATTGGTATTCATGCCGGAAAATATAATGCAGGAACGATGGGGGTTAGCTTATTGGGATGTTTTGATTCCTCTTGTGATACATCTTGGGGTGATACCAATCCCAAACAAGCAGCAATCAATGCCGTTACTTCCTTAACCGCTTGGAAAGTTGATCAACGCGGCCTGGACCCAAATGCTCAAGTCGAGCACAATGGACTTGTGTATCCAGTTATTGCGGGTCACCACGATGTTGACAATCCAAATATTTGCCCAGGCGAGAACTTATATAATAAACTGGGGCTAATTCGAGAAAATGTTGACCGAAGTTTGTCACCCACTCTACAAATTCTTGTCCAATCCCCCACCCTTACGCCCTCAGATAATGGTAATGTTTGTTCAACTGGTTGGTATGGATATCAAAACGATATTGGTTACAATTCATATTTAACGATAAGTACAAACGACCCTGGAGCTTCAACAAATTCGGGGGAGTGGCGCCCTGCGCTTCCAATCTCAGGTCAATGGAAAGTTGAAGCCTTTATTCCGAATCACCCATTTGGGATGTGGCCTTGCGGGGTAAATCCAGGGGCAGATACAGCGAGCGCTGAATACCAAATATTTCATAATGGTACAACAAGTGAAGTCATCATTGATCAAGAGCCCATATACAGCAGCTGGGTGGACTTAGGAACTTATTACTTTGCAGCAGGGCAAAATGGTTATGTTTGGCTTTCGGACCTAACCAATGACGCCAATTTTAGCCGCTATGTATCTTTTGCTGCAATGCGCTTCACTTATCAACCGCAGGATGAAATCATTGTTAGCGAACCGAACTTAACGCCACCTTACTCTGATGATACATGTGTTTCAGGATGGTATCGCTACGTCAACAACCTTGATCAATATGGCTATCTTACGATAGGCACAAATAATCCAAGCTCATCAACAAATTCCGGGAGATGGACACCCAACCTGCCACAAAGTGGCCTGTATGTTGTTGAGGTATATGTTCCAGATCATCCTTTTGGAATGTGGCCATGCGGTGTAAATCCATCCATTGATACAGCCAGCGCCAGTTATAAAATTCATACCCCAAATGGTGATTCATATGTGGCTGTTGATCAAGGGCCGTTAACCAACGCATGGGCAAACCTGGGAACATATTATTTCACCAGTGGACAAAGTGGGTATGTGGAGCTGACCGATTTAACTAACGATGAAAATTTTACGCGTTATGTGTCTTTCAGCAGTGTTCGCTTTACTCCGACAAATTCGGCTGATGTCACCATGCCAACGGGGGCGATTACATATCCGGCTAATAACTCCACAATTGGGGCCATGTCAATGCAGATATCAGCAGATGCATTTGACAACCCCGGCGGTTCAGGGGTAAAAGAAGTCGTCTTTTGGGTTTCATATTCGAACGGTCCGGGTGAGGTAGCTGAATGGCACGAGATTGGTAGAAGCTCATCTTCTCCTTACCGGGCTTACTGGACAGTTCCCTTTAATTTGCGATCGCAAATATTAGAATTCGGTATACACGTTGAGGATCAAGCCGGAAATTACTGTATTGACCCGGGACCGAACTATTCCTGCAACTACATACAGAGTATCCATCAGGTAATTTACAGGGAATCTATTGTCAATCCAGCCATAAATGAAAACTGGCTGCCCACCACTCACCGCTCATATTTGAATCAGCTGGCTTTGGGAGATGATTTAGAGCAAAACCGAACAAAATGCAGCGGAGCTAGTGCAGCGATGATGCTCGCTTCAATGCAATACATAGATTCCGACTTCAATTCACTTAAAAGCAAAGCCAATGAGATCTGGCAAAACTTGATAGATGATGCAAGGGGAACCCTGCTGGCCGAGCAAATAAATGCCAATGGCCTAGAAGTACAATCGCGTGAATATACTCCAGATCCAGGTTGGGACAAAATTACAGAAGAAATTGACCAAGGTCACCCTGTCATTTTACTAAGCTCAAAGATGAGTACCGCTGGTCATTACATCGTTATTATCGGGTATCGAGAAGAAGGTTTGCAACGTGAAGTTATCGCATATGACCCATACGGTTTATGGTATGGTGTAGTGGGTGAGTTCAATGCCAACACATTTTCACAAAATAGCTACAAAGGTCGATGGGTTTATTACAACCTGGATGTTATCTGGGGAAGAAATGCTGGATGGTTTTGGAACCGCAATAAAACTACACTGATTACGATTACAGAGGGGGAAAATCCGGCCAGCTTTACCTCCGATATGACCAATCCTGATAAAGTCAGTAATGAGCCGGATCTGTTCGTTCATTATGAAGGCATACCAATCCAACCTCCAACCACAATCTTCCTGCCCGTAATACTAAGATAACAACTTTAAATCTGAGCGAGGCTATTCTCCCATTTTCAAGGAAAAAGCCTCGCTCAGAGTTACTTTGAGAGCATTAATTGTGGTGAGAAAAAATAATTTGTCTGATTCAGGTCTCATTATCGTCCGTTTTAGATAGATACATATAAAGTACTTTTGTAACATGTATGTGAGATCTCAATTCACATTTCTTAACCAGAAAGGAATATGCTATGAAAAAGCCTCGATTTTCGAACTTGTCCATTCAAATTGGTTTGAATCTTTTAACAATTTTTACGGTAGCATCTCTGCTATTTGCCAACCGAGTTGTAGCGGCACCAGCCGGGCAATCAGCAGTGCCCGGAATCATCCCTTACCAGGCGACATTGGTAGATAGACAGGGAAATCCTGTTCATGGGCCCATTGATATCATTTTTCGGTTATATGCTGTTCCAGAGGGTGGTACAGAAATGTGGGTGGAAGAACATATCGGCCCCAATGCTGTATCAGTAATTGATGGGCGATTTGAGGTTAATTTGGGCAGCATTGAACCTTTATCAACCTATATATGGAATGAGCCACAGTTGTATCTGGGTGTGCAAATTGGCAGCGACCCCGAAATGACTCCCCGGCCAGAGATTGGCATTGTGCCTTATTCCCTATTCGCTCAGGTTGCGCTTTCAGTACCTGATGGAGCAATTGGTACTCCACAATTGGCTGATCGCAGTGTAACAGTTTCAAAGCTGAATGTTGGACGGTATAAGTTTTATTATTCTGTCACCAGTGGATTAGTACACTACTGGGGTCCGCAAGGAGTGGAAAGTACACTAGATCCGGCTACTTGCACACAGCCGGGAGCATGGTGCTGTAATGACGATAATCAAATCTGTTATCTTCCCGGAGGGAGCGGCGACTCAATTCTTGCATTCAATATTCAAGGTTCACCATCAGGAGCCTGCACATTACTTCACGAAGAAGATGATTATCCTGTCAAATCAAAAGACTTTTATTATGCAACTGATATGGGTAACGATAATAATCCATTTGGTGAATGGGCTGTTAAGCTAAGTAAAGAAGGGGTTTCCACATTACCTATTGCTAATGCAGCCTCTTATTTATGGTTTTGCCCCTAAAGAGTAATGCAATCCAAGTATTCAAATATAGTACCAAAGGAGATAATCAAATGAAAATCAAGACCTTAGTTATCTGGGGTATCTTCCTGGTCTTGTTGTTTGGTGTAACTACGAGTCGCGTATTAGCTCAATCAGACATGCCAAGCACTAATTTCAGTTGCGCATCTGACGCTGATCGGTTAAATGTTGTCAATCAGCATATTCAACTGCAAGGAAACGTTGGTGCGATGCCGGAATGGGATGGCGCTGAGGCAGGTCAATCCACGTCTTATTATGATCTAGACGGAGCTATTGCAGTTTACATGTATCCGGTTATGAATTTAGGGCGCGAAGTGGGATATGTTATTTTGGAGCCTGGCTCGTGTCAGATAATTGAATTTTCTGCTGGTATCCAACCGCATCATTTTAGTCAGGGACAGGCACAAGAAATTGCTAGCCAATGGGATACCCAACTCAACCCTAATCAATACATCTATTTAGGACCTACAGAGTATTTTTATGTTATGCAACCTCTTGGGAGTAACTCAGACCACCGAATATTGCTCCACATGCTCTATCTCGACTATTTAGTTGTGAACCAGGATAATCAATTTATCGATGATCAAAGCGTATTTAACTTTCCAGCGCCAGACATAGATCTATCATTATTTCCAAAACTGCAGCCAAACAAAGCAAATATTGGGCAAACATTATTGGGTACATACAAAGAATTAGTTGTGCCAGATCAGGAACAATTTTGGTACGGTTCGTGTTATGTAGGGTGTACGCCCACTGCTGGTGGAGTCATAATGGGATATTGGGTCAATCATGGATATCCTAACCTGGATGACCCATCTTTACCCGATGCTATTAGGAGATTGAACCAATTAGCTGGAACTTTTTGTTCAGGTAACGCAGGTGTTACTTATTACGAAAATCTTGCGCCGGCTATGGACAGTTATACAGCAGAAAAAGGATACTCAGACTTTGGGTCAAGTACTGAGTACAGTGCCGGGGTAACCTTTGAAGCATTCAAAAATGAAATTGATCATGACCGACCCCTTGCAGCTCACTTCACATACGAATCGTCTAGTTATCCCTACTCGCCTGTTCACGGACACTCAAATACCGGTGTTGGATACAATACCAATGGCGGCAATTACATCATGATAAAAACCAACGCCACATCCTTTGGATGGCCTTATACACAACTAGTCCTTTTCAATGGAGGTGGACCATATCCGGGGTATCTAATGTATAGTTATTTATTGCCGCCAGATAACCCAGCTCCTGTCACAACACACACTATCTCAGGCACATTGGGGCAAGATGGATGGTATGTAACCAAACCTACTATCACTTTGAGCAGCACTGACAATTTTGGCGGTTCTGGCGTAAGTTATATCCAGTATCGTGTAGATGGGGGGGGCTGGATTACTTACAATGCTGGCTTTACGATTTATAACGGACAACACACTATTGATTATCGGGCAGTGGATAATGCAGGGCACTGGGAAACCGCAAAATCATTCTCAATTAAAGTTGATACTGTTAAACCGATAAATCCGAACACAATTTCGCCAGGTTGTACAGCTCAAAGTGGGATCTGGCAAAATACATGTAATGATGCCAATTTCACATGGAGCGGGGCGAGCGACGAGCACAGTGGGGTAGCCGGATACGAGTACCTGTGGGCTAATGGGACAGCAGCATGGACAACGTCATCTGGATATAACCCACCAATTGTATCAGATGGGTCTTATATGCTCCAGATACGCACAAAAGACAATGCTGGAAATTGGAGCAGTTGGGTTACACGTTTCATCTTGAAATATGATGGCACAACCCCAACAGGAAGCCTCAATCTCAACCATGGAGCCAGTCTTACCTACGTGACCTTAGTTCGGGCATATCTTTCCAGCAGTGATGCATCAAGCGGAGTTGTCGGCTATCGAATGCGTGAAACCGGCGGCAATTGGACTGAATGGAAAGCTTCGGCTGGATCAGTGCTTTGGCTTTTGCCTCCTGTATCAAATTCTCAGCATATCATTGAAGTGCAGTATAAAGACCAAGCGGGAAACCTCTCAAACATCGCATCTGTAGATATTTGGATGGATTTGTATCCAGTAAGCCCTTCCTCTACAAACTACACTCTTGCGCGTAGCACATTTGGGGTAACTGGTACTACTGGCAGTACCTCAAATTACCAGCTTAACGGAACACTCGGACAACCCTCAATGATTGGGCTTTCCACCAGCACTCACTATAGAGTATGTGCTGGATACTGGGCAGAAAACTGCACGACAGAGCCCAAAATCTACCTCCCCGTAATTTTACGGTAGAACCTATTCAATCAACTAATTCTGATACAAGTGAGGACATCATGATTAAAAAATTCTCTCCCCAAATTTTGTTGAACGTCTTTACAATCCTTGTTGTGGCTGCAATTGTGTTTGTCGGCCAGGTTTATGCATCAACCAACCGAGAGACCGAACCTGTAGAAGAAAACCAAGAAACCATTGACGGATCTGTTACAAATATTAGTACTATTCCAGGCACGATTTCATATCAGGGGATGTTAACTAATGCAGCGGGAGAACCGATTAACGGCATCCAAACAATTATATTCCGGATCTACGATGCTCCAACTGGAGGAAATTTGCTCTGGCAAGAAAACCAGACGGTCCCTGTTTCAAACAGCCAGTTCAATGTGAGCCTGGGCAGCATTGTTCCGTTTACAAATGATATCTGGCAAAATGATAGTCTTTATCTAGGGGTGCAGGTTGAGGACGATTCTGAAATGTCCCCCCGCCAGATGATTAGTTCAGTTCCTCAATCACTGGGAGTACCGCCAAACAGTGTGACTACAATCCAACTAGCGCCAAACAGTGTTACTACAGACCAATTAGCACCAAATAGCGTAACTACAGACCAACTAGCGCCAAACAGCGTGACTACAGACCAATTAGCACCAAATAGCGTAACTACAGACCAATTAGCACAGAACAGTGTAACGGCAAACCAATTAGCGCAAAATGCTATTACAAGCCAAAACACAAAATTAACTACTGGGCGCGTTAGCGCAGTAATGTCAGGCATAGGAAGTTTAACGCTTTCCACGACGCCCCAAACCGTGCCCAATACATCTGTGACTATAACGGTAAATACACCTCAAGTTTATTTAATATTCGTAACAATTGACATTGAAACAACAAATACAGGTATCGGAGGTCTATATATTAATGGCACTTCACAAATCGAAGAATATGGATCAGCCCATCTTCTCGCTTATGGAGGGCACTCTAGAGGAACCGTATCACAAGTATATCAGGTTCTCCTTGAGCCCGGTGTTTATAACTTGGAAATTAGGGCTTACGGTAGTGGCTACGTCTGGGAGACACACACATCGTTAGCATATTTTGCTGTTTCCCAATAAAGTGACAGATTATTAGCAAATGAGGTGCAGACAGATAGTTAGTCTATAGTTTCGGCTAACTCTAGGATTGGTCAACAAGCAGTTTTCGAGCAAAATGATACGTATGGGCTCAATGTCCAAGCCAGTAAAAAAGTACAGTGCAGATATGGGTTGATTTTCATTCGAGCAAGTACAATAGCGCAGGGTTGCTCAGGAAAATCTGAGCAGCCCTGCGCATGAAGTTGGATGAGCTTTTAGTGGCATGTCCAATAAATATTAGGTCAAGCTATTTCAGACTAACAGAGAACCAAGCCTTTTGGAGTGCCGTTGAACATGAAGTCTAAAATCCGTTCCACATTCGTGCGGCGCAACTATTACATGTTCATTTTTAGGATACCACTTTGGCACATGAAGAGATTTAGATAAACTCATTTATTCGCTTGCATGTTTCCTCTATCTGGGTTAAGATTCAGAAAAGGGCTGAAATATCACCAGACAGGGGACCCCATGACGATTGAAAATCTAACCAATGATCAGTTGGAAAATCTACTGAAATGCTGGAGCCGAAACCAGGATCCAGCTGCAGATTTGTTAGAACGGATACCTTGTTCTGATAGTCTTGATGAACAGACAGCAACTGAACGGAGCATTAACCTTCAACATACTATTTTTGCGCTGGTTGAGCGCGCTTTGGCCGATCAACGCCAACAGGCAGGGGTTGAACTGGAGCCAGCTCATTGGCAAAATGGATTAAAAAACGATTTTGGCGTCAATAGTGTTTCACTGGAGGCCTGGAGTGCATTATTCTATCGCTATATGTGGCCCCAGCAAATACCCGTTGGAGAACTTGCTAAAACTGCATCCGTTGCAGAAAGGCAGTTCCGGCGCAGGATTATTGCAGGAGTTAATTTATTGCTGCAAACGCTTCAACATAATGCCTTGAAATCAGAGTGCGGTAATCAAGTCATGACCCGGAAAAAGTTCATTCCACAAGGGGATTATTTCCGTCTGTTTGGCGTAGATGCATTAATCCGGCAAGTTGAGCAAGCGTTGTGTGAATCAGAGGGTCCACGATTTTTCAGTATTGAAGGAATTGGCGGGATTGGCAAGACCACACTGGCGATGGCGGTCACAAACCGAATCGCCGAGCAGAACAATTATTCCAAGGTTTTTTGGGTAAGCGCCCGCCCCGAATATCTTGATAATCAGGGCACCATTAAGCCAGTCAATGACGCATCAAAGACACTGGATGACATCATCAGCCGCATCGCTGCTCAGATGGGGCAAGATCAATTGTTGGGATTGCCCACAACGACAAAATTAGAGCGTTTACAACCCCTGTTAACAAGTATGCCTTATCTTATCGTTGTGGATAATTTGGAAACGGCAGAAGATACCCAGGCCATTCTTGATGCCATCAAGCCGTTGGCTGGGGCTTCCAGATTTTTATTGACCAGCCGGGTTTCCCTTTCTGGTGTAGGCTTTGTTCAAGCGCTAGCTGTGCCTGAACTTTCTAAAGCGGATAGTCTAAAACTTCTTTCGAATGAAATCAGCCGGCATCAAGATACCCAGCATGCCACAAATAGTGAACTGGATCTGGTTTTCGATGTTGTTGGTGGTATTCCACTGGCGCTCAAATTAGTTGCAGCGCTGACATGCTATTCACCCATTGATGAGGTTTTAGAGGGTCTGGGACAAAGCCAGAGCGAGACGGAAGGCCAGCTATTTACTTATATCTATCGGCAGGCCTGGTTGGGACTTGACGATAATGCGCGCAAGTTACTGCTTTCCATGCTCTTAATTTCACCGGATGGCGAGGATATCCATTGGCTGCGTTCTGCCAGTTGCCTCCCGGCGTCAGATTTCAAACAAGGCCTGGCAAAACTCAGAGACTACAATTTGGTTGAGATCAGCGGTACATTGCGGAATCCCAAATATCGGTTACATCGATTGACGATCAGCTTTCTTCACACGGATATTTTGAAAAACTGGCAGGAGGCGGGTGATGATTAATACCTCATCCATCACCCGGCAAGCCATGTATTGGGACAATTATCTTGAACAACAGTTGATTATCCAACTGGAGCGGGTTATTCGGCGGATTAAACGCCATGGTGCGCCAGACTTAATGCCTCACATGGGGAGTGTGTTTACACTACTCGAAAAAGCGCACCGGATTTCATCGGCAGGGCACATTGCAGTTCAGTTGATTGAAAAGATTCATCCCTGGCCAGTGCGCTGGGGATATGCTGATCGGTGGCTTATTGAATTAAAGTTTGCCGAACAATTCCTCCGGAAAAAGCAGGCCGAAAGACGCCGGGCAGAACTTCTGGCCCACTTATCCGATTTATATTTACACACGCGACAACATGATTTAGCTGTCGAGATGGGGCAGGCCGCTCAGGTCCTTGCCCGGCAAACGCGTTCAGCACTGGCGTATGCTGTGGGCAGCAGTTCAATTGTTGGTACATTAAAAGCCATCGGGCAACACTACGAAGCCGGGTCCGTGATGGCGCAGGCTGAGAATGAATTGAATGCTTTGCATTTCAAGTCTTCATTAATAAAGCATGCAGAAGCGGCGGCTATCCTATCGCTGGAAAAGTACGATCTACTGCGTAGACAAGGATACATTGAAGAAGCGCTCCGTACTGCAGGAGAACATATCAACCGGATCAAATCATTTCCACGCCCAAATATTCAGTTGTTGGGCACATTGTATGAATGCCGAGGTGTGCTTTATTGGAGCCAAAGTCAGTATGCCCTGGCAACTAAAGATTTAGACCTGGCTAATGATTGTTTCAAAGCCGGTCAGAATGAAATTTCTCAGGCTTCAACTGAAGCCAATCGCGGACTGACTCTCTTCAGCATGGCGAACTATCTTCAGGCAGAAGCGGCACTTAGAAATGCCATTAAGTTGACCCAGCGCTGCAATTATCTCTCCAATCTTACTCGTCAGATTGGCAATTTAGGCTTGATTTATTTGGGCCGTGGGATGCTTGGTGAAGCACGCCTGTATATGCAGCAAGCCTTGAACATGGCAATTCAAACCAATAATGCAGGGGAAAAGATATTGGAATCTGGTAACCTGGCTACCTTACAGGTTTATCAAGGTGAATTTGAAGCAGCTCGACCTCACCTTGAGGAGACAGTCTATTCATTCAGACAGTTGAATAACCTTGAGATTCTTTGCGGCGCTTTGATTGATCTGGCTATTTGTTTGCATGGCCTGGGGGAAGCAGAAACCGCTCAACAAAATGCGCGTGAAGCAATGCAATTGGCTATTGAGGTTAAACTGGACGGGCCACAGGTCATTGCAATGCGCTGCCTGGCCCATGTGGGCGCGGCTGCAGACCCGGTGGAGGTGCTTTCTAAAGCCCAAAAGCAAGCCCAACAACTCAATCGGCGTCTCGATTTTGTAGGATGCAGTTTATCTCTATGCCAGTACACTTCGCCTGAACAGGCCGCTGCGCTCTGGAAACAAGCAGAAACAGAGCTGCAAGCTATGGGGGCAGAAATTTGGCTGCAAGGACGAACACCGGAGAATCCGCCATTGCTGCCGTTGTTTGTCTGAGGCAAATCCAATAATGGCGTGGAATTTTTTTCTGTAACTTCTACCCGAAAGGGTGGTAGGTCTGGTATAACCATCAGGCGACCAAACCAGAAAGGAGATACCATGACCTACCAGGATGATTTTACCC
>Ga0208940_1001470_pt1 | contig 24667 bp, 19 predicted proteins | sample AD_JPNNA6_MetaG_FD_184445 | JGI IMG/M metagenome (GOLD analysis project Ga0208940, IMG submission 184445) | Active sludge microbial communities of municipal wastewater-treating anaerobic digesters from Japan - AD_JPNNA6_MetaG (SPAdes) (version 2) | ecosystem: Engineered > Bioreactor > Anaerobic... | reverse complement strand
GCAGTTGTCGCAAGAACAAGCCACTCGTTTGGTGGTCAAACATCTGCTCAAACGCTCCCGCTCTACTCGTTGTCGCATGAAAGCCCAACGCACTCAGCGATCTCAAACCTAATCTAACATTGTCGAGATAGTTACAGACAAAAAACCGCTGAAAATTTCCCACCTTTAGTAGTTATGCAATCAGTATACTTCGATGCATCAGCAGAACAAATATGCATCTTCTGCCATTCGCTCCAGCAACTGCCGCGCGGCGGCCTTCGCGCCGGGTTCGCTCTCCCCGACCGGACCGACGCACGAAGGACAGCCATCCGCGCACGGACACGTCTGTACCCGTTCCAACATGGCCTCGACCAGGCGAGGCCACAAATCCACCAGCCGCGGCGACAATCCCGCACCGCCTGGCGCGCTGTCGAAGACGACAATCGCGGGCAAGCCGCTCTCCGCATCGCGCGCTTCCACCGCGGTGCCCAAATCGCCGGGATCGCCCATCAAAAATACCGGCGCCAGGTTGCGCAGCAGATAGGCCAGGCCGCCTAGAGCTGTGCGCGCGCCGCGCGCCCGTTCGAGCTGGCGATGGCATGTCGGGCAGACGGTGAGCAGGTTCTCCGGCGCGTGCGCCAGGCGCAGCGCCTCCTGCCGGGGATATTGCGTCATAAACGTGCGCAGCGGCGTGAGATGATGCACCTCCAGCGGATGCCCCGCTTGCGCCGCCGCCCCACATACGCGGCAGCGCTGTCCGTCGCGGGCAAGGATCGCCTCGCGGATTTGCGGCCACGCCGGGCCGTAATCCAGCGGGGCAAGCATCACCCCCACTTCGGCCAGTTCTTCGACCAGCGCGGAGGGCAGAGTGAGCCGAAAAGCCTCCGTCTCCATCACCTGCTCCGGCAAGTCGATCTCGCCCCAGCCGAGCGTCTCGTGCGTGCTTTGCTGCACGCGACGATAGGCCGCCGCTTGAGTATGGACGCGCACTTCCTCATCGGTCAGTTGCGGAGTGACATCGAGGACGCCGAAGACGCGCCGCACGGCCAGACGTTCCACCTGCGTTGTGGAGGTGGCGAGCGTGTAGTAATCGAGGTCGGCGGGACGGGCCAGCGCGATGCCTTGCTCCCAATCCAGGTTTTCGATGAGGTACATCTCGCCGCTGTGCAAGTAGACCGCGCCTTCGTGGACCAGGGTGGGCGCGCTGGGGCGGTCCACCGTGCCGACTACAGCGCCCGCGGTGGACTGGATCACAATGTTGTCCGGTGTGGCCGAGCGCAGGGAGAGACCTTGGGCGGGATAGGATTCCCCGATCCAGGTGAAGCGTCCATTGCGCCGGTGCAGCACGCCCTCTGCGCCGAGCGCCTCCAGGATCGCGCCGGCGTCCTGCGCCTGGCCGAAAGGTTCATCCCGCTCAAAGGGCAGCTCGAACGCGGCGCAGGTGAGGTGGGCGGCCAGCAGGCTCACCGTGTTGGGGTTCACCCGCGCTTCCTCCGGTGAGCGCCCGAAGAAATACTCCGGGTGCGTGATCAGATATTGATCCAGGGGGGAAGGCGTAGCGATGAGCACGGAGAGCGCTGATCCCGCCCGCCGTCCGGCGCGTCCCATCTGCTGGCGGGTCGCGGCGATGGTGCCGGGATAGCCTACTAGGATCGAGGCATCGAGTGCGCCGATGTCGATGCCCAGTTCGAGCGCATTGGTGGCGACGACGACGCGCGTTTTGCCGGTGCGCAGGTCGCGTTCGATGGCGCGGCGCTCTTGGGGCAGGTAGCCGCCGCGATAACCCTGGATGGCGTCCGGTGAAAAGCCGGCGAGGACAGCGCGTTCACGCAGTTCACGCAGCAACAATTCCACGGTGACGCGCGCGCGGGCGAAGAGGATCGTCTGCACGCCGGCGTGGAGCAACTTCAATGTCAATGTGATCGCTTCGGCGGCAGCGCTGGCGCGCAGGCCAAGGGCGGGATTGAGCAGCGGCGGGTTGTAGAAGATGACATGGCGTTGGCCGTAGGGCGCCCCGTCCTCTTCCACGGCAACGACCGGATCTTCCCACAGCGCTTCGGCCAATTCGCGGGCGTTGGCGATGGTCGCCGAGGCGGAGATGAACTGCGGTTCCGCGCCGTAGAAACGCGCCACCCGACGGGCGCGGCGCAGTACATTGGCGACGTGACTGCCGAAGATGCCCCGGTAGGTATGCAGCTCGTCGAGCACGATGTAGCGCAGGCCGCTGAAGAAGCGCACCCATTGGGTATGATGCGGCAGGATGCCCAGATGCAGCATATCGGGGTTGGAGACGAGGATGCGCGCTTCGTTGCGGATGGTGGCGCGGTGACGCTGGGGCGTGTCGCCATCGTAGGGACGCAGGGCGAGTGGGGCTTGCAGCGCGTCGATCCACGCTTCCAGCGCTGTGATCTGGTCATGCGCCAGCGCCTTGGTGGGGAAGAGCAACAGCGCTGTGGCCGTCGGCTCGTGCAGGAGGGTGTTGAGCAGCGGCAGGGTGTAGCCCAACGTTTTGCCGGAGGCCGTACCGGTGGTGAGGATGACGTTCTCGCCGCACAGTGCGGTTTCACCGGCACGCGCCTGGTGAGTATACAGGGCGTCGATACCCAACTTGCGTCCCGCCGTTGCCAGGTGCGAATCCAGGTCGGACGGCCACGGCGTCGTTTGCGCCTCTCGCGCGGGCAGTGTTCGCCAGGCCGTCACGTTGCGCATAAACTTTGCGTCGGCGCGTAATGCAGCAGCTACTGTTTCGATTGGCATAGCTATCTGCTTTCAGCCATCAACCTTCAGCCATTTACCGTCTACTCAATTCTTCGTATACTGCCTCGTAATACAACACACTTTCCACCGGCGTGTTGGGCGGAATGTGATTGCCAACGGCGAGGAAGAAGCCCGGGCAGGGTTTGCCAATCGCCATGCAGCGTTCCACTTCGGCACGGATAGCAGCCTTGTCGCCCTGCAGCAGAATGCGCGTATCGGCATTGCCGATGAAGGCGTGTGTACGGCCATACGTCTCGGCGATGACGGCCATGTCGGTCCACGGTTCCAGCACGAAGCCGTGTACGCCGCAAGCGGCGATATCGGCGACGAATTTTGTGTAGTTGCCGTCGGATGTGTACATGATTTTCTTGCCGGAATCCAGGAGCGGTGCGAAGAGCTTCTTGTAGTTGGGAAACACATACCGGCGGTACCAGTGCGGGGAAATAAACGGGCCGGCGCTCCATACGATGTCGTCGTGAACCATGACCACGGGCACATCGGCGGCGCCGAGCGCGTTGAAATACTGCTGTATCCATGTCGTGTAGCGGTTGGCGACTTCGCCGAAGCCCTGGGGGTCCATTCCCGCCGCCAGCAGCAGCATCTCCCATCCGAAGATGTCGATGAGGCCAGACATCAGCGTCACATAGATGCCCGTCATGACGACCTGCTCCGGCGTTTCTGCTCGTTGCCGGCGGTAGTGTTCTTCGAAGCGCCGCGTCAGTTCAGCCTGATTTCGCGTCCCGTAGGTGATCCACGGATCGAAGGCCAGTACTTCCCCTACGGTGGAGAAGGGGCACGTCACCGTGTCACGGCGATCTACGCCGCCGGCAGCATACTCGGCATGTCCCATATCCGTGTGACACGCGGCCAGCTCGTCCCCGCCGATAAGGGTGGCCCAGCGAAAGTCGAAGTTCCAGGCTTCCATCAGGGCCAGGGCGCCCCGCTGTTTCACTTCGTCGGGACTGTATGGCCCCACGTCGATGCCGGTCACGGCTTTGATCACATCCCAGTGCTCGGTGATGGAATACTCTGTGTGGGGTACACGCGCGGGCATCTCTAGATTGATTGCAGACCAACCATCAGCATAAGACATAGTTATGATTTACGTCGGTAAAGCGCCTATTAAAATTCGGTTATCGCATTCGGCAGCGGGCCTTCGGTATCGCTCAAGCCGGCGAACTCATGATCTTCGGCATCTTCGCGGTAGTGCGTGCCCCGTGACTGGCGGTTGTGCCACGCCGCGCGCGTGACGATCCAGGCAGCCTGTGCCATATTCCGCAGGCCGATGAGGTTGTCGTTCAGGCGCGTCGAGCGGTAGAACTCGTCGATGACACCCCACAGGTGGTTGAGGTCTTGCAGGGCGCGCGCCAGGCGGTGGGTGTTGCGCGCCAGGCCCACGTAGAGCCACATAATGTTCTGGATGGTGCGGGCGTCGCGGTAGACCAGCACGGGGTCGGCGGCGGCGCCTGCGCTGACATCCTGCCAGGGAGGGATGGTGTCGATGGGGACACAGCCCAGGTCGTCGCGCGCCCGAATGTCGCGTCCGGCCTGGTCGCCCCACACCAGCCCCTCCAGTAGGGAGGTGCTCGCCAGGCGGTTTGCGCCGTGGATGCCGGTGCAGCTCACTTCGCCGATGGCGTACAGCCCCTCGATGGTCGAGCGTCCCCGCAGATCGACCTGGACGCCGCCGCAGAAATAGTGCGCCGCCGGCACTACGGGGATCGGGGCGGCGGTGATGTCCACACCGGCCTGTAGGCACGTCGCGTAGATGCTCGGAAATCGCTCGCGGATGCGCGCGGCGTCCATGACACTCGCCAGGTCGAGCAGGACATACGGGTAGCCGTGTTCCAGCATTTCGTGGTGGATGGCGCGGGCGACGACGTCGCGCGGCGCCAGGTCGCCCCACTTAGGTGCGTAGGCGTCCATAAAGTGTCGTCCGTCCGGCGTGTAGAGGCGCGCCCCTTCGCCACGCACTGCCTCGGAGATGAGGAAGTTGTCGGCCCCTTCGACGGCGAGGGTGGTGGGGTGGAATTGGATGTATTCCGCGTTGATGACGCGCGCCCAGGCGCGATAGGCCATCGCCAAACCGTCGCCGCGTGCCCCGGGCGGGTTGGTGGTGTGGCGGTAGATGCGGCCTATGCCGCCTGTGGCGAGGATCGTCACCGGCGTGAGGACGCGGTGGATGGTGTTTTCGGCGCGATCTAGGACGTAAGCGCCGTGACAGGTGATCGGTTTGTAGACGGCGAGGGGGTCGCGGCTGTGATGGGACGAGGTGATGAGGTCCACCGCCGTCATCCCCGTATTCAGCGTGACATTGGGCAACTCGCGCAGTCGCGCGAGCATGGCTTGTTCGATGGCGCGGCCGGTCGTGTCGCCCACGTGCAAGATGCGCGAGAGCGAGTGTCCGCCCTCGCGGGTGCGCGAGATTTCCCCGTTCGTGTTCCGGTCGAAGGGAACGCGACACTCGTCGATCAGCACCCGTTTCACCAGCGTTGGTCCCTCTGTGGCCAGGAGTCGCACGGCCGGCGGCCAACTCAATCCGGCGCCGGCGTGCAGCATGTCTTCCACCAGCAGCTCGGGCGAATCGCCCTCCCCGTCGGCCACGATACCGCCCTGCGCATAACGGGTATTGGCCTCATCGGCGTCGTGGGCGCGGGTGATGATGGTAATCTGACGCTGGCGGTCTTGTGCCAGTTGGAGCGCCGCCGCCGCGCCGGCAATTCCACAGCCGATGATGAGCACGTCGGTTTCGATAGGCATAAGTTCTCCTTAGTGAAGTGAAGTAATGAAGTCGTGTCGGCATGGGGTCGCCAGGACTGCGCGGCGCAAATACCTGCCCAGTTTATGCTTGCCAGGGATCGTCAGATCCCGGCGTGGCGCGCCAAAACCGCGGATCTGGCGATCCGCTCCAAGCGGCGCTCCGCTCGGCGCATGGCTAACGGGTGTGGAATTTCTGCCTCGATGGACTCGTCGAACAGTGACCTGACGACTATACGACTGATGACTACAAGACTATAACGCAAGCATTCTCTCCAGTGCTATCTTTGCCCAGCGGCGGGTTTCCGGCTCGACGGTGACCTCGTTGAGCAGTTCACCGTGCGCCAGGGCATCCATAATTTCGGCGAGGTTGAAGAGGGTGATCTGGCTCATGTTGGCGCAGAAGGGCGGCACGTCCGCCAGGGAGACGATGAGTTGGTCGGGATGTTCGGTTTGTAAACGGTGAACGAAGCGGCTTTCCGTCCCGATGGCCCACTGCGCTCCGGCGGATGCGGCCTCCACCTGCTTGAGGATGTAGGCCGTCGAGCCGGCGTCATCGGCCAGGGCTACTATCTCGGCCTTGCACTCCGGGTGGACGATGACGCGGATGCCGGGATAGCGGGCGCGCACGGCCTGGACATGTTCCGGGCGAAAGCGCTGGTGAACATTGCACACGCCGGGCCAGAGGATGACTTGCGCTGTACGGATGGCTTCCGCGCTTGGCGGGTGGCGGATGTTCCACAGCACTATGGCTTCCGGTGGAATGTTGAGTTGGTTGGCCGTGTTACGCCCCAGGTGTTGGTCGGGGAAAAAGAACACGCGCGGGCGTTGCGAGAGCGCCCATTTCAGGACTTTAGTGGCGTTGCCGGAAGTACAAACCGTCCCGTTATGCCGGCCGCAGAAGGCTTTGAGCGCGGCATCCGAGTTCACGTAGGTGATGGGGGTGATTTCGGCGTCGGCGCTGCTGCCGGCAGTGGCAAGCGCGGCGTCGAGGGCATTCCACGCTTCCTGCACCAGATGTTCGCTGGCGGTCTCGGCGAGAAAGCAGCCCGCTTCGAGGTCGGGGATGAGGACGTGCTGCCCCGGTTGTGCCAGAATGGCGGCGACTTCGGCCATAAAGTGGACGCCGCAGAAGACGATGAATTCGGCGTCGGTCTGCGCGGCGCGGCGGGATAGCTCCAGTGAATCGCCCCGGTAGTCGGCGAAAGCGATCACCTCATCCCGCTGATAATGGTGGCCGAGGATGACCAGGCGGTCGCCGAGTGTGTTTTTCGCGGTCCGGATGCGTGTGAGCGGGTCGGCGGCGGCGACCTGGCGAGGCCGAATCTTCATGCTCAAATCGAACGCCTTGACGGAGTGCGTGAGCGCGCCGACGGAGATGAAGTCTACGCCCGTATCGGCGATGTCTTTCACCCGCGCGCGGGTGACGTTGCCGGAGGCTTCCAGGGGGACACGCCCGGCAGTGATGACGACGGCTTCGCGCAGCATGTCCAGATCCATATTGTCCAACAGGAGGCGATCCAGCGGCGGCTCGATCATCAATGCCTGGCGCAGTTCGTCTAAATCGCGGACTTCGACTTCGATGGGCAGGGTGGGATACTGCTCCCGCGCGCGTTGGACGGCGAGCGCCATGCTGCCCGCGCCGTCGATGTGGTTGTCCTTCACCATCAGCATGTCGAAGAGCGCCAGGCGATGGTTCATCCCGCCGCCCATGCGCACGGCGTATTTGTCGAGCACGCGATAGCCGGGCAGTGTCTTGCGTGTGTCGAGGATCGTCGCATGGGTCGTCGAGACGGCGGCGACGAAACTCCGCGTGAGCGTCGCAATGCCCGACATCCGTTGCAGGAAATTGAGCACGGTGCGTTCCGCCGCCAGCAGTGACGGCCCCGGCCCGACAACCTCGGCGACGACTTCACCGGGGACGACCTCTTGCCCCTCCGCGACGCGCGCGGTGAAGGTGATGGCAGGGTCTACGCGGCGGAAAACGGCTTCGGCCACCGGCAGCCCGGCGATGATGCCGTGTTCTTTGGCGGTGATGCACCCATGCAGCAGAACGCTTGGATCCAGTGTCGCCATGCTGGTGGCATCGCCCGTCCCGATGTCCTCGGCGATGGCGAGTTCGATCAGGGGGGCGGCGGCCTCCAGCAATGTTTGGAGTGCCTTATCGTTCATAGTCAATCCTTGTGGAATAAACCGCTCATCTACGCGAATTTCTTGAATAAGGTGAGCGCAAATTTGCATGACTCGCGGTTAGAAAATCCGTTGACATTAGATTTTGGACCCTTGTTGTTTGCCGACTTCGATGCGTTTCCACGCGGCGACGACGGCGAGGGTGATGACGGCTGAGGCAGCAGCTTCCAGCAGTCCATTCGATAGGATAACGGGGGGGAGCGCGGCCCAGGGCAAATAACCTAGCAGGCCGATTGTTCCCAGGACGAGTAATGTGTTCGCCATACTGCCCACGATGCCGGAAATGATCAGCGCAGGCGCCGGCCAACGTTTCAAGGCCCGCCATGCCAACCATGCCAACGGGCCGATGAACAGACGCGGGAGTATCGCCAGCAAAGGATTGGTGAACCATACATCCGATGGACTTGTAGGGGCAACGGCGGCTTGCAACATACTGAACGCGCCGAAGATCAGGCCGATTACCGCGCCCACGAGTGGGCCTTCCAGCACGGCGCCGATGATGACCGGAACGTGCATAATGGTCAATGAGATGCCGCCAAACCAGGGGATGAAACCCCAATGCGTCCAGCCTAACAAAACGGCAATGGCGCCCAATGCGCCCGTGATAGTGATTTTACGAGTGTGATCTTTTGACATAGGATATATACCTCTTTCTTTGAATGAACTATGTGGCATAACAACTTATACTTTTCACGGTTACAATCTTTCATTGTCACTGTTCAGCCACCGACTCAGAAACGACCTGGATTTCCGCGCCACGGTTGAAGATTAGGCATCAAAGGGGGTCCTAAGGTTAACTTTTACCCTCTATCCTCTGCCCCTTCCCCCTCGCGTTGGCACGGGGGGAAGGGAACTTTTTTTGTCTTATTTTTCTCCCCCTCCCCAGCGTTTTCGCTGGGGAGGGGGCAGGGGGAGGGGTGAAAGTTACGGATCACCAGGATTCATCGATTGAATGGGGCGCTGCCGGGTGTTGAATCTTTCCCGTTCGTAACAATGCTTGCATGACTTGCGTTGTGTTGTCCTTGGGGGGAGCTGACCGGTGCAGCGTTTCTAATCCCAGACGCCAGGCCTGGCGCCATTCATCCTGGCTCATGACGTGATTCCCCACCCACTGGTTAGTCATAATAATGTCGCTCTCCATAGTTTTCTTTCCTGCTTGCGAGAATGACTTTATCATACCATACTTTGACATTGTTGAAAAGAAGCGCCTACTCCTGCAAAAGTGCTATACTACTGAGGATCGTTCTTTTGAGGTTGAATGTCTGCACTGATCGAATTCGATAACGTCACCTACGCTTACCCGCTTCCCAACGGCGGGCGTATCGCCGCGCTACGGGAGATTTCGCTGCGCATTGCGGAAGGGGAATATGTCGCCATCGTTGGGGCGAACGGCTCCGGCAAGTCCACGTTGGCGCGGCACCTCAACGCCCTGCTCGTGCCGGATGGCGGGCGCGTGACCGTCGCCGGGCTGGATACGCGCGATCCATCACACTATGCGGCGATCCACCGTACTGTAGGCATGGTCTTTCAGCACCCGGAAGATCAAATTGTGGCGTCGCTGGTGGAAGAGGATGTGGCATTCGGGGTGGAGAATATGGGCGTCCCCTCCGCGGAGATTCGCGCGCGCGTGGACGAGGCGCTGGAAAAGGTGGGGCTGTGGGAGATGCGTCTGCGTCCACCGTATATGCTCTCGGCAGGACAGCAGCAGCGGGTGGCGCTGGCCGGCGTGCTGGCGATGCGTCCACGCTGTATTGTCTTTGACGAGGCCACGGCGATGCTCGATCCTGCCGGGCGGTGCGCCGTCCGTGAGATGATGGCCGATTTGCACCGCGCCGGACTGACGATCATTGCTATCACGCACTTCATGGAAGAGGCCCTCGACGCCCGGCGGGTGGTCGTGTTGGAACGCGGGCGTGTCGTGCTCGACGACCCACCGGAGACGGTATTTGCCGACGCGACCACTCTGCGCACTTTGGGGTTGGACCTTCCGCCGGCAGCGGGACTGGCATGTGAACTGCGACGCTATTTTCCGGCCTTGCCGGCAGGGTTGTTGACCGCCTCCGCCCTCATTGCGGCATTAGATACCTTGCCACATCACGCCGGCGAAATTCCGCCCGTGCCGGCATCTCCGCCCGCATCGCCTGTTCCGGCGTTGATCGAAGTGCGCGACCTGGGACACACGTATATGATGGGCACACCGCTGGCCCAGCGCGCGCTGGAAAGCGTCACGGTGGATGTCGCCACTGCCTCCTCGCACGGATTGCTTGGCGCCACCGGCTCCGGTAAATCCACGCTGATGCAGCATCTCAACGGCTTGTTACGTCCCCAGGAAGGGACAGTGCGTGTCGGTGACTATATACTGAACGATCCGCAAACGGATGTGCGGGCCGTGCGGCGGATGGTTGGCCTGGTCTTCCAATTGCCGGAGACGCAGATTTTCGAGCAGTACGTGGGGGATGAGATTGCCTACGGACCGCGCTTGCAGGGATTACTCGGCGATTCGCTGCGGCAGCGCGTGCGCTGGGCGATGGAGCTGGTGGGGATGGGCTTCAATGCGTTCAAGGATCGTTTCACCTTCGCGCTCAGCGGTGGCGAGAAGCGCAAAGTGGCCCTCGCCTCGATCCTCGCCTTGCGTCCCACGGTGCTCTTGCTCGATGAACCCACCGCCGGCCTTGATCCGGCCTCGCACCGCGAAGTGCTCGCGCATCTGCAAAAGTTGAAGGAGACCGGGATAACGCTGGTGCTCTCGTCACACCAGATGGAGGATGTGGCGGCGCTCACCGGCCAGGCGACGGTTCTTGACAATGGGCGCTCCGTCCTTGAGGGGGACATCACGGACGTTTTCGCGCATGGGGAGCGCTTGCGCGCCTTGGGCTTGAGTACGCCGGTCGTGGCGCAGGTGGTCGAGGGCTTGCGCGCGCGCGGTTGGACGCTCCCACCCGGCCTGGTTTCATCCGCTGCGCTGACTGAGGCGCTGAGCCAATGCCTCAACGGATCGAACGGATCGCTGATTCGCTCATTCGCTGATTCTTGATTCGCTGATTCTTATGCATGAATTCGAGTTTTTACGTTTTGTGACGATCGGGCAATACCTGCCCACCGGCTCGATCATTCACCGGCTGGACCCGCGCACGCGGCTGGTGAGCGGCTTGTTGCTGGTCATCGTTCTCACCCTGACGTCGCATGGGGCCGGGCTGTGTGTCGCTCTGGCGGCGTTGGGGATATTGTTGGCCGTGGCGCGGATTCCCTTGGGTTACGCGCTGAAGGGATTGGTTGCGCCGCTCCCGTTCCTGGTGTTTCTGGCCGCATTGCAAGTGCTCTTTGGCCCGCGTGATGCGGCGCGTCTGCTGGTGGTGTGGGGTCCGCTCTCTATTTCGACGACGAGTCTTTTGAATGGCGCCCTCCTTATAGCCCGCTTTGTGGCGCTGATTCTGACCCTCAGTCTGATTTCGTATTGCCTCTCCACCACCGAGCTTGTGCACGGATTGGACGCGCTCCTCGCGCCGTTCACGAAAATCGGCCTGCCGACGCACGCCTTTGTGTTGATGGTGCAGGTGACGCTGCGCTTTCTGCCGTTGCTGGCTTTGGAAGCAGAACGTATCGCCAAATCCCAGGCGTCGCGGGGCGCAGAGTGGGGCACGGGGCGGGGAGGCGTGTTGCGCCGCGCGCGGCAAGCGTTCCCACTGCTCGTGCCGCTGTTTCTGACCGGTTTGCAGCGGGCAGAGAACCTCGCGTTGGCGATGGAAGCGCGGGGCTACCAGGGCGGCAAGGGGCGCACGTCACTGACGACACTGCATTTCCGTCCGGCAGATGCGGTGGCCCTGGCGGTGGTGGTCGGGCTGGCGGTGGTGGTGATGAGGGCGTGACTCCCGCTAAAAATCGGGCTTCTCTCCAAAACCTGTACTGGTCAACAAGATGTTGAACACGCGGCTCAATTCGTTTCCCCCGCTGAGCACGCTGGGACGCAGAGAAATAGCATCCATCTCGGCGAACTTGGCGCTCTCGGCGGTAAAAATCCCCCGCTGTTGTGTTCAATATCATCCTGACGAGTATATTTCTCCCCAAAATCCTGATCCTGGCCCCCCGGTGTAACGCGCTATTTTCAATATTGGCATTCGATGGTATAATTCCCGTGTAGATTTGTTTTTGCCGTAGCTCAATTTTCTGAAGTTGCCGGGATGACCCCGGCCTAATCTGAGAGGAATGAACGAAACAACACCAGTGAACCGTACTTGCGGACAGGAAACGTCCGTGAGCGCAGATGACGCCGACCCATCGAGTAAACCGCGGCAGACCTGACGTAGCACGGCAGCGCGCCACACTGACCTCCTCGGAGTGTTCACAGGGCCGCAGCATGTGCTGCGGCCCTGTTGCGTGTCTCAAAGGCGACAAGGTTGAGCGCCACCTGTGGATACTTTGTATTGAGGAGGTGTGGCATGTTGTACGTCAGCCAAATGCAAAACCGACAGGTGTGGGATGCCTGGGGGAATCCTGTAGGCCGGTGCGTCGATGTGCTGGTCGGCGCTGTAGAGCGGAATTTTCCGCCTGTCAAAGCCTTGCAGTTACACAGCGATACCCCCCACAACGGCGACCGTTTTATCCCCGCTGCGTGTGTGAGCAGTCTTTATCCTAGCATCACGCTCAATGTTCCCCAGGATAAATGTCTGGCCTATACCCCTATTGGTGACGAGCTGTATTTGCTGGATCGTGTGCTCGACCGGCAAATCGTGGATACCGAAGGCCGCCGTGTGGTGCGCGTCAATGACCTGCAACTGGCGCGTGTGGGCGATCAATACTGCCTGACCGGAGTAGATGTCGGCGGGCGCGGCTTGCTGCGCCGTCTGGGTCTGGAGAGCCTGGCTCAGGCTCTGGCGCGGCTGCTGGGCAGTTCCTGGAAAACCGGCGTCATTCCGTGGGAAGACGTGGCGCCCTTACACCAGGAAGACCCGCTGCGTTTACGGGTGTCGCACGACCGCATCGTGCAACTACCTCCGGCAGATCTTGCGGCCATTCTCAACGAGCTGGATCATCCCACCAGCGCGGCGTTGATGGAGACCTTCAACAATGAGACGTTGGCCGATGCGCTGGAAGAAAGCCCCGCCGATGTACAGGTCTCCGTCCTCTCTCGTATGGAGCCGGAACGGGCGGCGGACATCCTCGAAGAGATGGATCCCGACGAAGCCGCCGATCTGCTGGCCGATCTCCCCGAACAGACCAGCGAGCAATTGCTCTCCTTGATGGAAGACGACGAGGCTGCCGAGGTGCGGTCTCTGTTGGTTTATCCAGAAGATTCTGCCGGCGGCATCATGACGACGGAATTTGCCCGCGCGCCGATTGGTCTGCGCGCTGGAGAATTGATGGACTACTTGCGCCGGTCAGAAAGCGCGCGTGACGACGAAGTTATGTACTACATCTATCTGGAGGATGAAAATCATCGTCTGTGCGGCGTCATTAGCCTGCGCGACCTGGTCATGGCGCCGCCCGATGCCGATCTGGCCCCGTGGGTGAATCTTGACCCGGTGACAGTAGACCCCTATACGCCGCAACAAGAGGCGGCGTATAAGGTAGCGAAATACGATTTGCTGGCTGTGCCGGTCGTCGGCCCAGAAAATAGAGAACTGCTTGGGATTGTTACCGTGGATGACGCTGTGGATACGGTACTGCCCACGGCCTGGAAGAAGCGTTTGCCCCGGTTCTTCTGATTTTCATTCCGATGGACGATTGTGGATGCTTTGAGAGTGCACCATGAAGCCAATACGACGCATACCGACGTGGTTACAACGTATCCTGTTCTATGCTTCGATTCTGGGTCCGGGGTTGATTACGGCCAGCGCGGACAACGATGCGCCGGGCATTGCGACCTATTCGATGGCCGGTTCGACATACGGGTACCGCTTTTTGTGGCTGATCGTGGCGATCACGGTGGGCGAGCTGGTTGTGCAGGAGATGGCTGCGCGCATGGGGGCCGTCACCGGTAAAGGCACCGCCGATTTGATCCGCGAGCGGTTTGGCGTGCGTGTGACCGCCTTTGCGATGTTTTGCCTGCTGTTGGCGAACCTGGGCACGACCATCGCCCAATTCGCGGGCGTGGCCGCGGGGACGGAACTGCTTGGCGTGAGTCGCTACATCACCGTGCCGCTGGCGGCGCTGTTGGTGGGCTTTTTGGTACTGCGCGGGTCGTATGAGCGCGTGGAAAAAGTGTTGCTCGTCCTCTGTCTGGCCGCATTGAGCTACGTCGCCACCGCGATTGCGGTGCGCCCGTCGTGGGGCGCGGTGCTGCGCCAGGCCGTCACGCCCACCTTCAGCAGTGACCCCGGTTACATCCTGGCCGTGCTGGCGACCATTGGGACGACCATCTCCCCGTGGGGCATCGTCTACATGCAAGCCTCGGTCGCCGATAAAGGTGTGGATATGGAGCGTTTCCGCTTCACCCGTCTGGACGTGATGTTCGGCGCGGCGTGGGGGAACATAGTTTCGGCCTTCATCATCATCACCACCGCCGCAACGTTGTTTGTCCACGGCATCCACGTGGAAACGGCGGAACAGGCGGCCATGGCGCTGGCTCCGCTCGCGGGCGCGGGTGCGCGCTACCTGTTCACCACCGGGCTGTTGGGCGCATCGCTTTTGGCCGCGTCGGTGCTGCCACTGTCGACGGCCTACGCGATTTGCGAAGCGTTTGGTTGGGAGCGTGGTCTGGATCACCGCTCGCGCGAGGCACCGTTCTTCTACGGGCTGTACATGGGCATCATCGTGTTGAGTGTGCTGGTGGTGCTGATCCCCGGTATCCCGCTATTCCCCATTATGTGGTTGTCACAGTCGCTCAACGCCATCCTTTTGCCGGTGTTGCTGGTGCTGGTGCTCAAACTGGTGAACAGTCGCCGCGTGATGGGCGACTGGGTCAACCGGCGTTGGCAGAACATCCTGGCCTGGATATTGACCGGCCTGATCGTGCTGGTAACGGTGATGTTGTTGGTGTCGCCTGTGTTGAATTGAGCTGAACATGCGGGTGGAAAAACGGTCAACCCAGTTTGTGATTCCTGTCTGCATCATCTTGTTGGCAGCGGGACTGCGGTGGGGCTATCTGGCCGGCGCGCCCCACGGCATTCAGCTCACCAACGTCGATGCGACGGGCTACCACTATCTGGCCGTCAACATGCTCGAGCACGGCATTTATTCGCTGAACTCCGCGCCGCCGTGGCGCGCGGACAACATCCGTGCGCCGTTGTATCCGCTGTTTGTCGCGTTTTGGTACGCCATAGGCGGGCCGAATCCTGATTGCGTGGCGTTTGTGCAGCCACTGCTCGATGTGCTCACCGTCGTGGTACTACTGAAGTTCGGAACGCTTATTGCCGGGCCGCGCGTGGGACGTCTGGCGGCGCTGCTCTATGCGCTTAACCCTTCGTCCTGGCGCTTCTGCAACGAGTTGCTCACCGAAATCCTGTTTGGCTTGTTGCTCACGGCCGGCTTGTGGATGTTCGCCCGCTATCTGCTGTACTGGCGCCAGCGCGACGCCCTGAGATGCGGAGTGCTGTTGGGCGCGGGCATTTTGTGCAAGCCAAACATTCAGTTCTTGCCGTTGGCGCTGCTGGCATTGCTGGCGCACGGGATTTTCGTCCATCGGCAGGGATGGTGGCATGGCGCCGTCATCGTCGCCGGGACGATTGGGGTCCTGCTGTTGCCCTGGTTGGTGCGCAATGCCATCGTTTTCGGCGAAATCTTCTACACACGCACTTTCGACGATAACCTGGCGCACGTCAGCGCCGTGGCCACGCTGGCTCACGTCAACGGGGAGGCAGTAGCCCCGTGGACGCCGCGCTGGGAAGAAATCTACGGTGATATTATTGTGGAGACGGCGCAGCGTTATGGCTGGGAGCCGCTTCCTGAGACTGCCCTCTCGACCCGCGAACGTGATCGGCGGCTGAAGGAAACCGCTGAGGTGGCCAAGGAGATCGTGCGCACGTATCCGGTGGATTTCATCGTTAGCCACACTCAAAGCTGGCTACGCTCGTTTGTCCCGCAGGATTACAAGTTTTGGTATGCGCGTCTGACGGGGCAAGTCTGGGAAACAGCGGCGGCACAAGGCGACGTGCTCGGGCGCGTGCTGGCGGTGCTGAAGCGTGGGGAGGTCGTGCAAGCAGTGCGGATGCTGATCGATGATCGTCTGTACGCCCTGCCCGGGTTGGCGTTCGTGTTTTGGGCATGGTGGGGCATCGTGTACGCTGTCGCCGGAGTGCTGCTCGTCATCGGCGGATGGCGGATGCGTCCACGCTTGCTGGCGGTGTTCTTGTTCATCACGATTTTCTACGTTACCTTTGTGCCCGGCCCGATTAGCCAGATTCGCTTCCGCCTGCCGGTAACGCCGTTGATTTTGTTGTTGGTAGCGAGAGGATGTTATCCTCCTGGACGGCTCCCGCGTTGATGTCATATCAGGCCTCCCCAACCACCCCACCGGCATGACCTGGAGGGTGGTTATTTTTCACTTTTGGGGACGGCGCGCCGTTGCCTTTCCGTGAATTGACGGTACAATGTCTCTCCGCATTGATCCTACATCACCGTTACTCCTCAACCGTTACTCCTCAGCGTCGCATCGCGCCAGTTTACACCGTGGAGGGCCAATGGGAAGCACCGTGGCACCGATTACCGTCATCATCGCCGACGACCACGAAGTCACGCGGCTAGGTCTGCGGACGCTTTTGCAGGCCGCGCCGGATATCGAATTGGTGGGAGAGGCCACCGATGGCAATGAAGCACAGCAGTTGATCTCCCAGTTGCAGCCGCACGTCGCCGTACTGGATTTGGTGATGCCGGGGACCTCGCCGGCGGAGATCGTGCTATGGGCCTACGATCATTATCCTGAGACTGCCGTGTTGATTTTGACGGCGCACGACCGCGACTATTGTCTGGCGCAGATGCTGGAGGTGGGCGCGGTGGGCTACCTGGACAAGAACGAGCGGGGGGAGGCCTTGCTGGACGCCATCCGCCGGGCGGCGTGTGGGCAGGTATTGTTCACTCAAGAGCAGTGCCGGCGCGCGCGGGACTGGCGCGAGAACGTACAGGCGGTGTGGGAAGCATTGACGGCGCGCGAGCGCGAGGTGTTGATGCGGCTCTGTCAAGGGGAGAGCAATTGGGAGATTGCCGAACACCTGCACATTGTCGAGAAAACGGTCGAGAAACACGTGGGTGCAATCTTGGACCAATTAGGCGTCGCTTCACGAACGGAAGCCATATTGTGGGTGTTGAACGCCGGCTTGGATAAGGCGTGCGGTATGGTAGGGGAAACCCCAGATAAAGAGTAGGGTTTTCCCTATTGACTGACGCGGGTGTTTTTGGCTATAATGTTTATGGTTAGCTGACCCCATCTATTCAATTCAGTTGCAAAGGAGACGGAAATGATCAAATCAGCTTTACTCAAGAAGGTAACCAGTATTGGACTTTTGACAACGTAAATTCAACGAACCCCAACCTGCACAGAATATCCCCGTCACCTTCGACCGGGAGGCTACCCTGGCGCACCTGCCGGAGGAATTCCGTAGCGCCTCGACGCACAGCTCCTCCTGGTCGTCCGACGGTCAGTGGACTGTCTTCCAGTTTGGCAACAGTATCTACCTATTCGACTGGGCGTCCGGCGGAGAACCGCGCTTTCTCGCAGATGGAACGTCGCCAGTTTGGCAATCCTTACCATAAAGTCTATCCGAAAGAACACCCTCAGAAATTAGCGTGAATCTGCGTCCAATCCCCTGTTGGATGGTAGGGTATATTCAATCAAACAATTGCAAAACCGGGAGGTAAAAGGATGAACGTTAAGCATTATTCAAAACTGATGTATGGATTTGCTGTGCTGATTGTCTTTTTGCTTGCTATGTCGCTCGCTGTAACGCACGCATCTCAGACAGTTGCCTTTTCACCTGAAAAGGGGAACTGGCCGTGTAATATGCTTTATGCCTTAGATGATGCTGACCCTAACGAGCCTGTGGAGGTTATTGAAATATATTGGAAGGGTGTTGAATTAATGCGTGAGGGGCGCTGGAAAGAAGCTCAATCTTGGTTTACAGATGGCATTTTACGTTATCCAGATAGTCGTCATCTGCATGAGGGCCTCACTCAAGTGCTCTGGTACTTAGCAATTGATGGTGCTGGGGGTTCTGTAGCTCTGGAACACGCGGCCCAAGAAGTAGTACAGGCTGTAGAGATCGGTCTCAAATTTGGCAAAGTTCGTCATACCTGGCTACTGGCCCAAGTTCTGGGCAAAACTAGCGATATGGCAACTTTTAGCCGACTTTTCGAGCAAGCCTTGGCGCTTGATCCAACCTTTGAAGTTGTTTTAGATTATGCTCGTGGGTTAAGTCTACTGGATAATCCAGACGCCGAAGATATTTATCGGCGCGCCATTGAGTTACAACCTGAAGGGAATATAGACGCGGTGGCATACTATGGCGAGTGGCTTCTCGGTCATAAGCGTGCAGACGAGGTTTTGATGCTAATTCCGACGAATGCTCACGCTGAGTATTTACATTTCCTGCGCGGGGTAGCCCTTGAACGACTAGGCCGTCTAGATGAGGCGAAAGCAGAGTATGATCAATTTGTTACATTCAGCGTAAACTTCCCCGCGCCAAATCGTTACCGTATCACTGCTAGCAAGGCCCAGGCAGGCATTCAGTTTGAAGGCAATGTCCGCGTCAATGCAACTGATGGGCAGGCGGTGGTGGGTCTTTCCACTCTTCTCAAGGGTGAAGCAGGTGGCGATGGGTCCGGCCAGCAACGAGCAGAGGGATGGGTGGTCCGTAACCGCGTTTTGCGGGGCTCTGTTAGTGGGTGCCCTTATGTACAGAATAGTGGGGCAACATATGCTGATAAGTACAAATCCGTTATGTGCCAATCCGGTCAATTCGACGCTATGTGCTCTGCCTGGTGTAGCAATCCCTCGACTACTACGTGCCCAACCACTCCCTCCACAAATCATAATGCCAATGATGTATATTATGGCTATGCTCCAGACCCGGTGGCATCAGGAGGCTACTGCCCCGCAGGATATGACTACAACACGTGTAATCCACCCCACATAAGTTGTTCGCCCTGCGATAGCAATGTTCACTGCAATGGCGCAAATACCACCGGGTACAGCACTGCCGGAGGGCTTTTTAACTATGGTACGAGTGGTTCCTGTCCCTCTCAGTATATCGGCCCAGGTTGTCCTCCCACGTCTCGCGGGAAAGTGTGTGGCAACGGCGGATCCGATAATTGTTTCTACACGAATCCGTGAGGGTTGCCATGCGAAATTTAATAACGCGAACCTCCTATTATGTTTTGTGCTGCTGTTTAGTCGTACTTCCCTTTGGTTTGGCGGCTTGCCAGAGCGACACGTTGCCATCGCCGACTTCCGGCGCTCATTCACCTTCCCCGGCTGTCATGTTACCTTCCTCCACTTCCGCTCCGGTGAATCCGTCAGCTTCTGTCCCTTCACACTCTCCGGTTATATCGGAGTCCTCGACGTCCGAACCGATGTTTATCCCTCCCCTCCCCGTTCCGATTCCTTCTCAGGCTCGTCTTCTTGCTGCTTTTCCGGCCAGAGGCGAGACCCCTTGGGAGACGCATCTTTTTGCCTGGTCGCCTGATGCCGAGTCCCTGGCGTATGTGGGGCCTGAAACGTCCTATACCCATACCCTGATGCTGGCTGCCGCTCCGCGGTTCGATGCTCCGCAGTTGCTTGCGTCGGGCGTTATGGGAGACTTGTTTTGGTCCCCGGATGGCTCCCGGATTGCCTTCGTGGCTTTTCGCTCCGACGACCTCGAAACGGTGATGACCATCGCCGCCGACGGCTCCGACTTACGCGATTGGTTTTCCGGTGAACTTGCGCAAACAGATGCCGGCTCAGGTTCCAAAGCCATTGGCGGCTGGCTAGATTCGCACCGCCTCTGGGGGATGACCAACTGTGGTACGGGTTGCCGTTCGCTTTGGCAACTAGATCTCAGGAATGGCGCCCTAACGCAACTTTTCCCCTACCAGGAAAGCGCCGATGCGCCCTTTGTTGTTGGAACCGACTATGTCTGGAGTCCCGATCAAACCCACGCGGCGTTCATCTCCGGGATTTACCAGATCGGCGTTCAGGATATTGCCGGACGTTCAGTGCAATGGGTTTCTGAACCGGGCCAGGTTTGCGCCCCCTTTGTTGACTGGGCGGCCGATAGTTCTTCTTTTATCTATCTATCGCAGGATTACGATGAGAATGGCGTCCCGCTAGCGCCGCCGTCGTTATGGAGGTGGGATGTGGACGTTGCGCAGCGTTTTGAATTGCTGCCCGGTGTGGCAACGGCTGCCTGGTCGCCCGACGGCGATGGGATCGCCTTCGTTGCCCTGGGACAGCCGCATGTCGGCCCGGATGGCGATTGGCAGGGCGTGACGGCGTCCCTGGATGGCCCCAATCCGTTGGGAATAGGGCTGTATCGGCAGCGCGAAAACAAGGTGATGGCTTTCGCACCCATTGGCGAAACAGACCTCGGCTACCGCTGGCCGGATCAACTGTATCAGCGCTTGCTCAGGCCGGTGTGGGCGCCGGACGGGGTGCAATTTGCGTATCGCGATGGCGCGGGCAAGGCCTGGGTCTTTTCCGCCGAGAATTTGACCCGGTACGAGTTGGACATTGCAGATGGCCCCGTCGCCGGATTGCGGTGGTCGCCCGACGGCGGAAAATTGGCGGTGAGCACGGCGGATAGCCTCTTGGTATTCTTCCTCTCAAGGTGAGCCAGTATCCGGCTCGGATGCTAACCTGCCATGGACTGCATTCCCTAACTGTTGCGCAAATTCTCGATACCACCCCAACGGGATCACTGGTTGGGGTGGTTATCTATTTTGGGAGATTTTTCGGTTTGTTCTCCACCCATAACCGGCTGTTTTCTACCGTACATTTGTCACATCAAGGGCACGTGGTCACCTTAGCGATGATGATTAGCGGGATTGTGCTGAGCCGTAAGGCACAATTAGCCATCATGAGCGAGGAAGTGCCCGGCGCGGTGAAAGACCAGAGTATTGAAATGCGGAGTGAGGTTAATGTACGGTAGAAAAATCCGTGAAATCCGTGTGCATCCGTGTCCTATTTAAAACTGGCGCGCGGGCCTTCTGCGGCGGCGGGGGCGGCTTTGGGAGGGTTGCGGGCGCTCCTGGGGACGCGGTTGCTGCCCCTGCACCTCTGGCCGGAAGTCGCCGTAGTCGAAATCGGGCAGTCGCCGCCGCTCGATGTGCGTCTTGAGCACCTTCTCGATGTCGCGCACCATCGGTTCGTCCTCCGGCTCGATGAACGTGAACGCCTCGCCGGTCTGATCCACGCGGCCCGTGCGCCCGATGCGGTGCGTGTAGGCGTCCACCGTGTCGGGGATGTCGAAGTTGATGACGTGGGTGATGTCGGTTACGTCAATGCCGCGCGCCGCTACGTCGGTCGCCACCAGCACGTCGAATTTGCCGTTGCGGAAGCCGTCGAGGGCGTTCTGTCGCTGGTTCTGCGACATGTTGCCTTGCAGCGCCGCCGCGTTGAATTTGCGCTTCAGCAGATCGCGCGCCAGGTTGCGGGCGCGATGTTTGGTGCGGGTGAAGATGAGCACGCGCCCGGTCGCCGTCTGGTCGAGCAGCGCCAGCAGCAAGTTCTTCTTGAGCGCGCGCGGGACGGGATACAGCGCGTGCGACACGCTCTTGGCCGGGGCGATGACGCCGATTTGCACCGTCACCGGGTTTTTGAGGATTGTCTCCGCCAGCTCACGGATTTCATCCGGCATGGTGGCGGAGAAGAACAACGTCTGCCGTTGCGCGGGCAGCAGCTTGAGGATGCGGCGGATGTCGGGCAGGAAGCCCATATCGCACATGCGGTCGGCCTCGTCCAGCACCAGCACCTCGACGCGCGAGAGGTCAACGTATCCCTCACTGTGCAGGTCAAGCAAGCGCCCCGGGCAGGCGACGACGATCTCGACGCCGCGTTGCAGGGCCTCGATCTGCGGGTTTTTGCTCACCCCGCCGTAGATGGCAACGGTGCGGGCTTTGGTGCGCGTCCCCAACGCCGTGCTGACGTCGTAAATCTGCTCGGCCAGCTCGCGCGTGGGCGCGACGATCAATGCGCGGATCTGGCGCAGGTTCCCGCGCGTGAGCCGCTGGAGAATGGGCAGGATGAAGGCCGCCGTCTTGCCGGTGCCGGTCTGCGCGATGCCGAAGATGTCGCGTCCGGCGAGTACCTCCGGGATGGCCTGTTCTTGAATGGGCGTCGGCGTGGTAAATCCCGCCGCTGCGACCCCCGCGAGAATGCGCTGGTCGAGAGAAAACTGATCGAAACTCATGGTAACACGTACTCCTTGACTGTATTGAGCCAAGTCGCACGCTTGACTCTGAATGAAACTGAAGGGGCATTATACCATACCCTGTAGGGTTTTTGATTGCGGCTCCATAAGCTTATGTTACAATACCGCCATTCATCAATCTCCTGCCACAGTTGCAACTCAGCGCCACATCTCGATAGCCTGCCAATGGAGGGAAGATGGAAAGTGTCACCTTACCGATTACGGTCATAATCGCCGACGACCACGAAGTCACGCGGCTAGATCTGCGGACGCTTTTGCAGGCTGCGCCGGACATCGAATTGGTAGGCGAGGCCGCCGATGGTGATGAAGCGCAGCAGTTGATCTCTCAGTTGAAACCACACGTCGCCGTACTGGATTTGGTGATGCCGGGCGCGGCGCCGGCGGATATTGCGCTGTGGGCCGCTCAATATCACTCTGAGACCGCCGTGCTGGTTCTGACGGTGCACGACCGCGACGACTACTTATCGCAGATGCTAGAGGCGGGCGCGGTGGGCTACCTGGACAAGAACGAGCGCGGAGAGGCCTTGCTGGACGCCATCCGCCGGGCGGCGTGTGGGCAGATATTGTTCACGCAAGAGCAACGCCGTCGCGCACAGGACTGGCGCGAGAACGTGCGGGTGGTGTGGGAAGGGCTGACGCTGCGCGAGCGAGAGGTGTTGGATCTGCTCTGTCGCGGATTGAGCAATCAGGAGATTGCCGCACACCTACAAATTGTCGAGAAAACGGTCGAGAAACACGTTGGTGAAATCTTGCACAAGTTAGGCGTCGCTTCACGAACGGAAGCGGTGTTGTGGGTGTTGGACGCTGGGTTGGATAAGGCGTGCGGCATGGTAGGGGAAACCAGATAAAGAGTAGGGTTTTCCCTGTTGACTTATAGGGGCTGTTTTTGTTATACTAATACTGTGTTGTGATTTAAAATTTCACTGATTAAGGAGAGCAATAAAATGTATATGTCCAGTGAAAGTCGACGTAAAACAGAGATACTTAAGAATGTACGGATAAGAATTGTAACGATTGTGCTGCTTTTGTCTCTCGTGTTTGCTATTGGTACAAGTGAATCATTAGCTCATGATGGAAAAACCCCTGTACCACCTCAGACTGAGAACATCATCTATAGCACAGAGTATATGAATGCCTCGCAGGCTCTACAAGATTCCACGTTGCAGGATGACGAAACTCATAAGAATCAGCTTCTCCGTGAGGCCATTTACTGGTACACTGTGGACTTAGAGAAACGTTCTGATGATGTGGCAGTTACATACAACAATCGAGGCGTAGCTTATTACCGCTTAGGTGAATACGACTTAGCCATCGCAGAATACAACGCTGCGATGGAGCACTCGCCAGCATCCGCCGACTTCGTCAAGAACCGAGGGTTAGCCTATGAACAGATGGGTGACTTAGAGAATGCACTGGCTGATTTTAGCACTTTCTTGAGCTTGATTGCAGACGCACCGAGTGAACGTAGAGAAGTTGAGCGCGTTTATTTCTCTGCCAAAATGTCAGAGTTATCTCAGAAAACCGGGAGAAGCGAGAGCAAAGAGGAAATCGACAAGAAGAGCCCAGTCTTGTCAGGAGGAGGCGACGTTATGCCTTTATGGTGGGGTTGGGTTGATTACTACGGCAACGCTAAAACTCATAATGACACTTATCCTTACCCTGGTGGACCTACTACGCCCAATATTCTTAATTGGAAATGTGAAGCATTCTACCCCGGTCACAAAATCGAGAATACAGTTTGGTTTCAGTTACCTCCGATAACTAGCAGCCGTACTGCACACCACTACTATTTATGGGCGTGGCGGCAGATTTCCTGGGATCACTATTACGCATCTGCTACAGGATGGACCCCTTATGGATCCAATACCTACTTTTTGCAGATTCAGAATAGAGATGTCTGTACAGGCTATAACCTCGCCGCCAATCAACATAAAATCCATGCCTGGGCATGGTATGAGTAGTCAAGGAAAGAAAAGCAGTAATTTGATAGGGAAGTGGGACGAAGTAAGGATTTGCTGTTTCACTGAACAACGCTTTCGACGCGCTACTGTATCCATGAGCCTGGGAAAGAATTCCCAGGCTCATTCTTTTGGTGGGCAGATGTTTGACAGAGCGAATAATTGCCGTTTTGCCACGCCCTACTACACTCCGATTACCGTCATCATCGCCGACGACCACGAAGTCACGCGGCTAGGTCTGCGGACGCTTTTGCAGGCTGCGCCGGATATCGAATTGGTAGGCGAGGCCGCTGATGGTGATGAAGCGCAGCAGTTGAGCGCGCAGTTGCAGCCGCACGTCGCCGTACTGGATTTAGTCATGCCGGGTGTGTCGCCGGCGGATATTACACTGTGGGCCGCGCAAACTCACCCCGAGACCGCCGTTTTGGTTCTGACGGCGCACGACCGCGACGACTACTTATCGCAGATGCTAGAGGTGGGCGCGGTGGGCTACCTGGACAAGAACGAGCGGGGGGAGGCCTTGCTGGACGCCATCCGCCGGGCGGCGTGTGGGCAGATACTATCTCGACAATGTTAGATTAGGTTTGAGATCGCTGAGTGCGTTGGGCTTTCATGCGACAACGAGTAGAGCGGGAGCGTTTGAGCAGATGTTTGACCACCAAACGAGTGGCTTGTTCTTGCGACAACTGC
>Ga0208940_1001467_pt1 | contig 24682 bp, 43 predicted proteins | sample AD_JPNNA6_MetaG_FD_184445 | JGI IMG/M metagenome (GOLD analysis project Ga0208940, IMG submission 184445) | Active sludge microbial communities of municipal wastewater-treating anaerobic digesters from Japan - AD_JPNNA6_MetaG (SPAdes) (version 2) | ecosystem: Engineered > Bioreactor > Anaerobic... | reverse complement strand
CTAGTCTTTCTGTTTCCTTTATATGACTCATGTTTACAAATCTCTTCTTTATCTAAGAAAGAACATTTTGAAGTATAAGATTCTTCTGTTGTTTCAAAAGTTCTTCCAGTTTTCTCCCACTTATACTTTAGCATATCTATAAACTTAGCATGTGGGATGTTGATAAAGTTTTGATTTGTTTTCTTTCCAAGGTTCACTTCTTGCTTCCAACCAATGTTCTTTCCCACTATCAAGTGAGTAACACCAGCGGAAACTAATTGATTAGTAACCTCTTTCGTAACAGTGTGTAAAAAATTCTTCAATCTGAATCGGCGCTTCCTACATAACTTCTTAATCAATCTCTTTATTCTCTTCTTTCCTCTCTTTGTATTGGTCAAATCTAATTCACTTCTCAAATTCGATAGTCTCTTATTAAATAAAGCATTCATAGATAACAATGGTCCACCAGGAACTAATAACTGCGGAAATTCTTTATTGTTAGTAGCTATCGCAGCTAAATTCTTAACACCTAAATCTATTCCAGCACTATAGCCTTTGTCTACTTGAACCTTTGGTTTGATATCTAAATACTTTGTCACAATCAAGTAACCATCATTAAAAGGCAAAACAGAAACATCTCTTAAGTTTGGGTCACAATGATAAGTAACTACTCCGTCAGAATCTACAGACTCAAACAACCTAAGTTTAATCAAGAAATCTAATGAACTTAATTTCAAAATATTTTCTCTTAACCAAGGAATAGAAATTGTCTGAATGTTAAAACTGACACCTTGTCTACCAATCAATTTGTCTTTATAATTAGGAGGTTTCGGAACACCTAAAAATTTCTTAGAATTTTTTCTATATTCTTTAATTAAAGCGAAGAAAGATTTCCAGTTTTGATCAAGTTCTCTAAGAACCGCTTGAGCAAGTTTTGTTGGCAGTTTAGAATAACAATCTGGACGTTCTGTCTGCAATTTCTTCTGAATGAAATTATAATTTAGATACTTTTTATTTTGAAAGAATTCTTGTCTAATCATGAAATTTGCGTAGTTTCTAAGATTCTTTACATTCCAACAAAGCGCGTCACAACTAGTCCAAGCTGAGTTATTAGAATCGATAAAGTAACTATCTACTCTATAAGAATTTGTATTTTTCTTCATTTTATATTCAACATCATATAGTTATTTATTAAATGCTCTTAAAAATTATTTCTCAACTTTTCTATACTTTTCTATACTAAATATAAAAGAATACTATACCAATACTGCCAATAAGGTTTTGGATCATAATAGAATCTAATTTTTAAAATATCATCATTATTAGAAAACATTTTATGTACCTTGTAATAAGATGGTTTAAGAAATAATAAAAACCTTGAACGAATTTGAACAAGGTTTTTAGAAATTTTTATTTAGAATTACTTTTCTTCTAACTTTAGTTCATCTTCTTGTGTAAATTCTGTTTCTGTAATATTGAATTGAATATCATCAAAAGCTCCACGAAGAGATGATTCAGCCATTGCACGAACATATTCATTCTCATGCCCAACAAGAAAATGTGCTTTAGTAACATTTGCTGGGTGATGTTGATTATTTACAATGTCTAGAAGAACCTTGAGATCATCTTGTTCTGCTGGCTTATTATTACTTCCTACAAATGTTCTAAACATAAATGGATTATCAAAATGTTGACCATGCCTCTTCATAATCTTGTTTAGAATAAGTGGATAAAACTTTCCTTCCTTCTTCCAAACAGCACCATTTGTATTAAGATCTTCTAGGAATGGCTTTAGAACTTCTTCATCTGGACACTTGAAATTAAAGAAATCATGATAATCTTTATTCGAGTGGAACCAATTTAAATCGACTTGTTTCATTTGAGTTTGCTCACTTTCTTTATTGTTTTTATTAAACCTTCTGCAACAAAACCTATTGAAGCAAAAAGGACTGTTGGAATTGGACCTAAAATGCTCATACAGAAACCAATTAGAATCACTAGAAAAATAATTGTAGGAATGTTCATTTTTAGATCCTTTCGAGATACTTTATTAAGATAGTAAATTTAATCTTGTTTGTCAAGGGAATTTTCTGAAGGTCGCAATAAAAGACTTTCGATTTCTTTGAGTTTAGAAATTTCTTTAGACATTTTTCTTAGAAGATATGGTTGAAAAGGTTCATAAGAATTTGTTTCTTCATTCCATTCTCTATCATTATCATCGTCATTGTATATAATATTTCCTAAGAATTTTACAACATCACTACAACCATCTGATTCAAATTGTAAAAGATATTCATAATAACCTTTCTTACAATTTTCATCATGTTCTAGAATATCATAATTTATAGATTGAACAGCTTTATATAATTCATTTGACATTTCAAGAATCCTGTTTCAAGATAGCTGTTAATTCTGCTTCTTTACAATCTACTGGAATAGTTTCTGTCAAAAGAGTATAAGAATCTAATGACTTAACTTTTGACATAGCTTCTTCGAAAGAACTTGCTTGAACATTTACATCATAAAATGCTTCGACTTTTACGCACAATGTATAAGTATCTTTTGTATAGTTCATTCCTGTCGTAGAAAAATCCATAGTTAATTGTTGTTCATTACAATTTCCAAAAAAGTTTTCATAATATTCTTGTTCTGAGCAAAATTGTCCATTCTTATTTCTATAAATCATTTTTCAATCCTTTGTTTAAAATTATTGTAAGCATCTTCGAAAGTTTTATATGTGCCAATTTTCCACCAAAAGAGTTTTAGAAATTTCTTTTGAAGTAAAATTGATTCATTGTTTTTTGTGATTCTAAATTCTTTCTTCATAACATTTCTCACATAAAGTCCAAACCCAATTATTGATAATTTTTCTAGAAGCTGGTTTAGAACATTCTTCACAAATTTCATAAGATAATGTTTCATATTTTTGAATAATCTTTTCTATATTTTCATCTGAAGAATATGCATAAAATCTAAGTCCACCAAATTTTGTTTTGATGCAAGTTGTTTGAAAATCTGGAATAGAATTTTGAGATAAGTATTCTTCAATTTCTTCACAACAGTTCCTAATCAATTCTTCCCAACCATCATAAGCATCTATATAAATTCGTTTAGGAAAGACTTTAGGAAATTCTTTTTGAAGATCTTGGTTCATTTTTAGCCTTTCGTTTCAAATAAGTTAGTCTAAGCTTTTTAAATTGTCAAGGGGATATTTTTCTCGATTGAATTTATTTTCGATGATTCCCATAAGCCTGAGAAGAGGAAATCTAGAATTTAATTCTCTAAAAACTTCTCTTCCTTTTGCTTTATCTTTACCATTTTTATTTTCAACTTCTTGTGGCTTTCCCATATAAACAACAGGACATCCTATACAATTTTTATATTTTAAACCATCAGAGATTTCTATTTCATTTTCTTCTATAAGTCTATTTAAAAATTCTTCAGAGGAGACTTTTGCAAGATTGATATAAATTGCTTCTTTCTTTTCTTCATATGTTAAATTTTCAAAAGATACAAACTTAGACGCTGGTTTCATTCAGATCCTTTCTTCTTAAATCTTCCTCTAGAATCTCTTTCGTAAGTCTTTTTAGAATTAGGAACAGAAACCATCCGTATATAGTTTCCTTCATATATAACATTTTCTTGGAGTTCTGGTGCATTAGGCCAAACAATTCCTTCAGAAACATCATTCGTAAATTTCATCCCAAACAATTCTAGAAACTTTTTAAAAATTCCCATATTACTTTCCTTTGTAATCTGTTGCGTAAAATCCAGTTCCTTTAAATTCAAATCCTACATTTCCAGAATAAATTCTTTTAGATAAATTTCCAGTATTAGGATTTTCTACAGTTTCTGGAATAGGATGTTTGTTAAAAAACATTTCAAATACTTCTTCTGTTAATTCATCTTTATAATCAGCAGTCGGCATAATTAATCCTTCTTATGAATTTTAATATAAGTATCATCAATAGAATATGTATAACCTAACTTTTCAAGACGTAAACCAATATTTTTTAAATCATCAGTGTCTTTAGAGTTTGGAAAATTGAAAACCATATCATCCGAGCAGTCTTTATTTTTTAAAAGTTCAAACATTTCTTTTACTACACTTGGTATAATTTCTTCTGGTATTTCTTTCATTTTATATATCCTTTCTATAAATCAAAAAAGAGAAGATATCCGAAAACATCTTCTCTTTAAATTTTCACATTACTTAGCTGAATCAGTCTTTACAGAATCTGCCTTAACTGAATCTACAACAGAACTATCAACTGAAACAGTATCAACTCCTGTAGAAACACTTGCTGGCTTCTTACATGCAACTAGACCAATCAACATTAACATTACAATTATCTTCTTCATTTTTATTTTCCTTTTGTTTAATTTGACCATTATCGGCCATTCTTTTAATATAACACCACTCTCCAGATTTGTCAAGGGTCTTTTTAAATTTATTTAGTTCATTCTCAAGAATTTGGAAAGTATGTTTTCTGAAACATTTCTATCAATTTTATAGCTTCTATATTTCTATTATGAGCAATTAAATCTTTCAGAACAATTAGAAATCTCTCGGTATGTTGCATCAAAATTTCCTTTCAATAGTTTACCAGATTCCAAGAAGGTATTCCGGAATTATTAACACCATTTATATTCCATTTAGTTCTATGCCACAAACCATTTACAAAAATTTCTCCAGTGATTGTAAAAGAAGATGAAAGATTACAATTACAATTTTTCTTTTCTTCTTTTAAATTTCTCACTGGAATTTCTGAAACTGTTTTGATTCTAAGATTTAAATTTACCAAGCTGTCTGACGATTCCAATATTCCATGCGCTTTCTTGCTCTATACTCTGATCTACGCTTTGGATTCGCCATAATCTTCGCATAACGTAGTCTCTCATTTCTTCTCTTAATCTCTGCACGAAGCTCATCCTTTGAGAATGGGAATCGTAGTGCTTCCTTGATTGCTTCGGTTGTAAGGCTTTCTACGGCGGTTTCTGAGGCTTGTAGACGACGTTCATACTCTGCCCAGCGATATCTAGATTCAATTTGACTTGTTGATTTAATCATTTTTATTTTCTCCCTTTGGATATGTTTACTATAGCAATTTTAATTTCGTTTGTCAAGAGATTTCTTAAATTTAATTTAGTGATGTGAGATTTTTCTAATTAAGAATTGATCAAAAATTTCTGAATCATATTCTAGGTATGCAAATTTTCCCTTATCTTCTAAATCAATAATATAAGGGTGTTGAAGAGATTTCAAAATTTGTTTAAAATCTTTTCTAGCTTCAATTCGTCTTAAAATATTTTTGTATTCCCGAGTATCAATTTTAAGGAACCAATTATTTCTATCTATTTTTAAAGTTTTGTTATATCCATTCTTATCCCACTTATCATATTCCCAATCTTCATGACCTTTCCAATTATAATCATAGTCATTTGTAAGTTCATCTAAAACATCATTTTCTGAAGATGCTTTAAATTCATTAAAAATATATTCGGCAACTTCATCGGTAGTATCAGTTCTTTGACTATCATCCCAATAATCAAATGTTGTTAATGTTTCTTGATTTGGAAATAACTTTTCTTTCAATTCTTCTTTTGATTTAATTTCTTTATCAAAATTTAATATAAAAGAACTTGAAGAAGAGTTACTTACAAATTGTGATCGCTTTTTCAAATTAGTTTCCTTTCTAATGTTATATAAATTCTAGAACCTTCTATTTCATATTCATCGTGACAATCTTCAAAAACAATTTCTCCTAAAAGAATCTGTTCTAATTTTTCTTTAAATGTTTTGATATCATTTTCAAGAATTTCATTAGACTTAACTTTGATTAAAACTCTATCAGAAATATTGTAACCAGAATCTTTTCTAATTTTTTGAACTAAAGTTTTAAATTCATTGCATACCATTTCTCTATAAAGTTCTTCTGTGATATTAGAATCAAAAAATAATGTTATGTTATTATCTGATTCATATGATTTATCTTTTTTGAAAACTTCTATGATTAAATTTTCTTTATTCAATGCATAATTATTTTTAAAAATAGATTCTCCTAAGAATACTTTAATTTTTTCTTCATCATTGAAAGAAATTCCTTTAAGATCTTTTAATGCTTCTGGAAAAGTGTCTTTTAATTGTTTGAAATTAAGTTTAATATTTAATGTATTATATTTTAAGATATCATTTTCCACAATAACATTTTTAACATTTAGCTCAGATTTAATAAGTTCTAAAATTTCATTTGATAAAGAATCTTTTAAACAAATAGTAATAGAGTTTAATGGCTGTCTTAGTTTCAAATTATTTTTAGATCTATACGTTCGTCCAAGTTCTACGATAGATTTAAATAACTTCATTTGATATATCTTATTTAAATCTTTATCAAAACTAAATTTAGAAAATTGTTGAAGGTGCACGGAACTTTCATTTAAACATTTATAAACATATTCAGAAAAGAATGGTGCAAAATATTTTAATACTTTAGACAATTCTTCTAATGTAAATTTTAAAACGTTATAAGCATTTTTCTTATCTAAATCAAATTCACTTTTCCAAAATCTTTCTCTAGATAATCTGATATAAACATTAGTTAAATTATCTACAAAAGTTTCAATAGAAGAAATAATATTTGAAAAGTTATATTTTTGCATTTCTGAATCTACAAAATCTATCAAATCTTTTAATTCTGAAAGCATCCAAGAATCTAGATAATTTAATTCTTCAAAAGAGTTGTCAATTTCTATCGTTGTTTTTTCTAATTCAATATATGTTTTATAAAATGATAATGAATTAAACAAAGGTAATAGAATAGATTTAGTAATATCTTTTACAGAATCTTCATCAAATTTTACTTCATCTGCTTTTGATGCACCAGATTTTAATAAGTATAATCGAACCGAATCCGCACCAATTCTATTGAAAATATCATTAGGATCCGGATAGTTTTTATCTCTCTTAGACATTTTCTTTCCATCTTTAGCTAGAACAATTCCATTTACAACAACATTTTTAAATGCTGGTTTTTGAAATAATGCTGAAGATAAAACATTCAATGTATAAAACCATCCTCGGGTTTGATCAATTCCTTCTGCAATAAAATCTCCAGGGAAAATATCATCCAAATCTTTGTCAGAAAATGGATAATGATTTTGAGCATATGGCATAGAGCCTGATTCAAACCAACAATCAAAAACTTCTTTAGTCCTTGTGAAAACTTTACCATCTTTGACAATAGTATTAATCAACTTATGAGAATGAATATCTTCAAAGGTTTCTCCAGTAAGTTCTTCTAATTCTTTCAGAGAACCTACACAAATCATTTCACCATCTTCAGAAATCCAAATTGGTAAAGGAGTTCCCCAAAAACGATTTCTAGAAATATTCCAATCTTTAGCATTACTAATCCAAGAACCGAATCTCCCATTTTTGATATGATTAGGCGTCCAATTAATTTCTTGATTATTTTCATTCAACCATTCTTTAACAGTCTTTCCATCTTTTACAATTTTATTAAGATTCAAATACCATGTAGAAATAGCTTTATAAATTAATGGAAATTTGGTTCTATAACAAAATGGATACTGGTGTTTAATAGATTCAATCTTAAATAAATTTCCAGAAAGTCTTAGTTCATGAATAATTTCTTTATCACAATCCTTTACAAATCTTCCTTGAAATTGTTTTACATCTTTTGTGAAATTACAATTAACATCTGTAGGATCAAACATTCCTAAATTATATCTCTTACCAAGTTCAAAATCTTCTTCACCAAATGATGGAGCAATATGAACAAATCCAGTTCCATCAGAATTTGTAACATGATTTGAAGAAATAATTTTATATTGATTCTCAGATTGATTAGGAATTTCAAAAATTGGTTTGTAAGACATTCCAATTAAATCTTTTCCAGAAACTGTTTTGATTAATTCATATTCTTTGAAAATTTTACCACTTAAAGAATCACAAACAATATAAGTTTCTTCATTATGTTTTAAGTAAGTATATGATAAATTTTCATTAAGCGCAATAGCTAAGTTTGAATATAATGACCAAGGTGTCGTTGTCCATACTAAAATATTTTCATTGAATTCATTCTTAAACTTTACATACACAGATTGTTCAGTAACTTCTTGAAATCCTTGGTTCACTTCAAAATTAGATAATGTAGTCCCTAACTTTGGAGAGTAAGGACAAATTCTAAAATCTTTGTAAATCAAACCTAGATCAAAACATTTCTTAAAAATATTCCAAACAGATTCCATAAAGTTTAGATCCATAGTCTTGTAGGTATTATTAAAATCTACCCAACGACCTGATCTAGAAACTGTAGATTCCCATTCTTTAGAATATTTTAAAACAAGACTTCTACAATACTCATTAAACTTATCTATTCCATATGTTTGAATATCTAATACACTATTTAAATTAAGATCTTTTTGAGCTTCTGATTCAACAGGTAATCCATGACAATCCCAACCAAATCTTCTATCAATTTTATAACCTTTTGAAATCCAATATCTACAAACTACATCTTTAATAGTTCCTGCTAAAAGATGCCCATAATGTGGTAAACCAGTTGCGAAAGGAGGACCATCATAAAATTTAAATAGTTTTCCATTTTTAACTAATTCATTTTGTTTTTGAAAAATATTATCATTCTTCCAATATTGTAAAACTTCCTCTTCAATGTTTGGAAATGATTTGCTCTTATCAAAATTCATTTATTAAATTCCTTTCTTATATCTTTCTAACAACCACGCATTCCAAAATTCTTGATCAGGTTTTGGAAGATTGTTTTCAATTGATGTAACTCTTTCGATCTCTTGAACTAACCAATAATCTAAGAATTCTTTTCTATAATCTCCATTTCGAATTTTCTTTAATAATTCTTTTCTAGGTGATGGAAATACTAAAGAACCATAATTTAAAATCTCTTCCAATTCCCAAGCAACCCTAAAAGCATGATAAGAAGCTTTTAAATCTTGTCCATTATTTTCAGCAGCTTTATTAGCTCGTCTTCCAAATGCATCAATCTTTCCTTCAATAGATTTTAAGACTTCTGCGATTTGTCTATTTAATGGATATGAGCTATCAATAACACATAAATGTTTCTCGTGATTTTTAGAACCAGAATTATAAATCTCTTTAATAGAAATATGTTCAAAAGTTAAAATATCTGTAGGTTTATATACAGTTACTAATAATTCTTTAGGATCTTGTTTCTTTAAAATTTCTCTAAGCTTGATTAATTCATTTAGTTTATCACCTTTCTTAGAATACTTATCTCTTTGATTTTTACAATAACAAACGAAAGGTTTTACATTATTTGTTACCAATCTATTTTTAAGAGATTGTATTTCCAACCAAGTATCAGAAACATCTATCCAAAATTGTTTAGGTGAGAATAAAAGATTTAATGCGTATGTTTGACCAAGAAGACAATCATTAATAAAAATTCTCAACTCTTTAGATTCAAAGTCTAGATCATCTTTTGTATTTTTAGTATTTGGATTCGTCTGTTCTGAAAATACATTGGAAGATCTTCTTAGAATAATATTATCTAAAGACTCTTGATGAATTTGACGAATATCTGTATCAGAATTTTCATTATTAGTTCCGTATAAATGTGAACCGAAAATTCCTTTATAAATTACTTTTGACATAAATTCCTTTCAATAAAAAACTCGGAGCGTTCTATTTAAGATAACTCCGAGTCAATCGTTTGTCAAGTTCTTTTTGAAATTATCTTTCTCCAGAATCTCCACGTTTATTAGCAATCAATAGAGCGTTTTTACAAATTCCAATTCTAATTTTAAGATCATTTACTCTATTAGTTTGACCAAGTTTTTCAAATGTATTCATAGCATCTTCAGCTTGGTTTATGAAAGTCTTGATATAAAGAGGATCTGCTAATGAAACAATATGAACAACATCTAAAACTTCTTTAGGACTTAATGTGGTAGTATCTGTAGTAAAAGCTTGTGGGAATAATCTTTTAGCATAATCGTTTTGTAGAATATCTGTTCCAGGATTTCCCATTTGAGCAGTAGATTCCGTAACAAATCTGATCTTTGATTTTAGTTTATTCTTCAATTCTTCTAACTTTTTCTTTGTAGATTTTTTAGAAAGACCAGCAACTTTTACATTTTCTGTTAAAGTTTTTCCAGCAAATTTATATGTTACGTCATAAGACATTAAAACATTTTCTTCTAAATTTTCTACAATAGTGAAATCTCTATCTTCTAATTCTTTTAAATGCTCTTTAAGCTTCATCTTCAGGTTCTCCAGGAATATAATTTAAATCATCTGTTAAGAAAAAATCAACATTACCATTAGAATATTCTACAAACAAAGATGAATCTCTATTTTTAAAATTTAGGGTGATAGAATCTTTAGAATAATCTTTCCACTTCTTTTCAATCAAAGCTTTAGTTAGATTATCTTTAAAAATTGACCAAGCACCTAAATTAGAAATCTTAAATGTAACACCTTTATCAACTTTAGTTTCATTAGGAATTTCTTTATTAGCTATTCCAGAAATTAAGTTTTTTAATTCATCTATAGATCTTTGTATCAACTGTTCTTTTAGATATGTTTTGAATCTCATAGAATTATTTAGTCAGAATTTTTCTCAGACTTTTTAATAATTGCTGGTAAAGTTTCTTCTATGTTTTGATTTATTACTTCATCTAGAGTAAAAACAAACCACATAACTAATTCATCATCTATAAAATCTTTAGAAACTTTTAATTGTTCTGGAAGTTTATCTACAAAATTATAAAACTCTTGAAAATAAGTTTCTTGAATTTTATGTAACTCTTTTGCAATATCTTCTTTATTAGATGTTAAAAATTCTAAAATTAAAACTTTCTTTTCTTTCATGTAATTTTTTCTGTAATTCATGAAAGACTCTAATTGATTTCTTACAATTTCTTTGTCCATATTAATTTCCTATAATCTTTCTAAGTCCTTCGATTCTATTTAACCAACCCTTTAGGAATTTTTTTTGGGAAGGATTATTTTGTACTATCTTTTTGAAAAAATCTGCTCTTAAATTTAAATATTTGATAGGATCTTTTGTTAATGTTAAATATCTTTTAGCTCTAGCTGGACCAGAATTTGCAGAAAAATCGAAAACTAATATTGCTAATTTTTCGTCTAACTTATCACAACCAGATGCCAACCAATAATTTTTATAATAAATTTCTTTAACTTCTTCATTAGAAATTAACTTAACAGATTGTATCGGAAGAGATTTACTTTTTCTATAAGTATCATAAACGACTTTCGTAATACCTTTGTTGGTTTCTCCTCCCCTATCTAAAGGATCGTTTACATAACCACCTTCAAATTGTAATGTATATTTTAATGCAGTTTCAAATGACATAATAATCCCTTGTTTGATCAGAATTATTTATATTCCGAAAAATTAAATTTTATCAAATTACATAAATAACTATATGAGAACCATTAATTTATACTTCCAAGAAATTCCAGAAATAAAAGAATTTCGAAGAATGTATTCAACTACGTATAGAAAAGTTTACAACAACATAGAAAAATTTTCCGATAAAGAATATATTAAAAAATTATTATTAGAAGAACCTTTATTAAAATATAATAATATAAAAGATATAGAAAAAGAAGTAAAGTCAGATCTTAAGAAATATGAAACTCAACAAAAACAAATTAGAGAAAGAATAGAACATTATACGGAAGAAATAAACAAATTATATTCTAAAAAGAAATCTAAATTAAGAGATAGAAAAATATTCAAACTTGATAAAAAGATTGTAAAGAATCTAAAAATGATTGGAAAGAAACCAGTATTTGGATCAAAAGTTCTGGCAAAAGAAATTAGTTATAATAAAAACATGTTCGACAAAACTGGTGATGAAAAATATGAAAATGTGTTTAATAAAAAGAAAGTAGAGTGGAAAGAAAATAGATTAAGAAATTTTTATTCTGTTGGAAATTCTAGAGATAAAGGCAATGTGTTCTTCGATTTTGATTTTAATAATAATCAAATTATATTTAAACCAAATGTAAGAACAAAGATTGAAATTAATGTTAAACCAACAAAATCGCAAAATAAAGAGTTGATACAATTACAATATTTGATAGATTTGAAAGAAATTCCGGTAACTGTTTATTTAAGTTCTAATAAAATTTCAATCATATATTCTTCTGATAGATTGAATAATTTCGACTTTAAAGAAAATGAATATAAAAAAGAGAAGAAAAATAAATCAGATGAAGAAAAGAAACAAATCTGGATTAAATACAAGAAAGATCAAGAACAAAGAAAATTATTTGGAAAAAATTCCAGCGTTTATTGTGGAATAGATTTAAACCCAGAATATATTGGTTTAGCTGTTCGTAATAAAACTAAAATTCTATTTACAAAATGTTATGATTTGAAAGAAATTCTTAAAGATACTAAAGATAACAACGCAGAAATTATCCGTTATAATCTTTCCCATATTTATAAAGATATTTTTAAATTATGTACACACTATAAAGTTTCACATTTTACAACAGAAGAACTTAACTTTAAACATGATGAAACGCAAACGAAATATTTCAATAGAAAAACAAAGAACTTGTGGTGTAGAGGATTTCAAAAAGAACTCATAGAAAAATATACAGAGAAATTAGGAATCATTCATTTAGAAATTAACCCAGCATATTCATCCTTTGTAGGAAATATGGTGTATGAATGTTTTGATCCTGTAGCAGCTTCTTTAGAAATTTGTAGAAGAGGTATGTTATATAAGAAAACTTTAATTGAAGATTGGTATCCAGACATAAAAGGTTTCCGTTTGAGCAGCTTTGGAATGCATGTCTCAGATCTAGAAACATCGAACTTGAATGTTCAGTCTTTATATCAACTCTTCAAGAGCCGAAATAAAAGTTATCGGCGTTCTCAATCCTTAGAGGAAAGAGAATCTAAATCTAAACTGATCCTTACAAGAACTTTTCAAAATACTTGTAAAAATCTACTCTAGATCAATTTCCACAGATAAATCCGTCGGTTTGAATTGAATTCACATTAATTCTTTACTTTCAACTATTTAAATCGAAAAATTCTCTAATATTATCTTCGCTCATTTTTAATTTCCTTTCTTCTCATTAGTCCAACAGCATTTCTATTTTTATGATTCACAATTTCTCCAACATTTCCTTCAAAAGGTTCTTCCAAAAATGCATTATATCTTCCGGAAAAAACTAAATCAAATGTTGTGAAAATATCTTCTTGACCTTTTAGTTCGATTAAAACTTCATACCAAGGTGGATATACTTTTAACTTTTCTATCAATTCATACACAGTCATTTTAATCCTTTCTAAAATTAAAATTTTGAATAATTATTGTAATTAAATCATTGAAATTTTTATACGAAGAACCAGATAACATTAAAAGTTTTGTGAAATTCTTTTCTTTGATTGATTCTTCTAGTTTATCTATTTGTTCAAATGTTTCTTTAACTGTATATTTCAACTTAGAACATTTTTGAATTTCATATGCCGAATAAAGTTTTAAAGTTGGTGAATTAACATTTTCTAAAAATTTCTTAATATCTTCTTTATTATCAACCCAGAAAATTATTTCATATGTAGAATATGTTTCATTAGTTTCTATTAATTTAAACTTCACTTTAGAAATTGTCAACATATTATTCTTCAATTAATGGATGAATTCTAGGTCTTCCACGTTTCTTAGGTTCTGGAATAATTGGTGTTGAAACTTTAGGAATTTCTTTTACCACTTCTTTCACAGGTTCCTTGATAACATCCTTAACAATCTTTTCTTCTTTTTTCTTAGGTATGTTTTCTTCATCAAGCAATTTCTGTTTTTCTTCCAAATGTTGTTTCCGTTGCTTTTGTTCAATAATATCTGCTTCTTTTTTCGTAATTACTGGAATTGTTTCATGAACTTTAAAAATAACTCCTACAACTTCATCACCAGTTTCTGACCAAGTTGCAGTAGAATATCCATAAAGCTTTGCAGATTCTTTTTCTTCTTTTGTTTCGTATGGCAAAATCCTTGGAGAAATAGTATCCCAAACAGAATTTCCATCAACCCACCAACGATCTTTTTTATCTATATTTACAAAGCCTATAAACGTTTTACATTTTGTATGATCCATTTTAATTCCTATCTAAAGTTGCCCAATACCCAAAAGATACTGGTTTCTTAGAATTTTTTTGTGTACCTAACCAAAGAACTTTAGTACTTCTAGGTGCTCGTAAGTTATCAGAAAATTCCATATCAGAAAAGATTACAACACCATCATAAGAATTTTCTTCAGCATATTTTAAAACAAGTTCAGGATTTGTTCCACCTCTTCCATGAACTTTAAATTCTTTCTTAGCTTTCTTGAATTTCTTCTCTATATATTTAATTTCAGTATCCCAAAGAAGATAATGAATTTCGGCATGTCTTACGGCGGAATTAACTACAGCAAATCCTTCAGCAAGATCTTCATCAGACATACTACCACTTGAATCTATCGCAAAAAGAACTTTGGTAATATACTTTCTTTTCTTTCCTTGAGCTTCTAAATCAAATCTTCTGTTAGGTTTCATTCTGGTCAAAAATTGTGCGGTTGATGTGATAGATGTATTAAATCTTCTCAACCATTCTCTTGCGGAAATTTTTGGAGTATTCGCAGCAACGATTGAAGAAATAGCATCTCCAGAAAATTTACCCCAAGCTTTTGCAGAGTTTTTATAATTGTCTACAAGATACTTGATTTCACCATCTAGATTAGAATTTTCTCCCCAATTTTTATTATCACCATTTCGAGGATCAAGATATTCTTTTATAGCATCACCTTGACCATTAAATTTAGAATAACCATCTTCGTCTTTATCTTGGTCGCTTTCTTCATCACCTTCTTCAAACTTACCAAACATTTTATCTAATTGTTGATTCATCTTATCTTCATTATCTCTAAGTCTTCTATGATAATCTTCTAGATAAGAATTTTCAGGAAGATTAAAATCCTTTGCCGACATAAGAACCTTTTTCAATTCAGGAATCTTTTCAGCATTCTTTTTCATAATTTCATCTATAGTAATTTGAGAAGATAATGCACAAACATCTTTAGGATTTTGTAAACGATTTGTAGCATGTCTTAAAAGTAACTTGAAAGATTCAGATGCCATAATCATTTCTAAAACTTCGTAACTTAAAGAATTGATAAAATTTGGATTAAATCGAATTTGTGGTGGAAGACTTCTAGAATCAATTCCAATAGTCTTTTGATTCTTATCTGAAATCTTTTCTACAATACACCATGCCATAGTCAACATTGGATCTTCTAAATACCAATTTGAAAAAACACTATCCATCTTATCTAAAGCACTTTTTGTATTAGCCATTTTTCACCTTTCAAAAATAAAACTTCCTAAGAAATATATTCAAATCTTAGGAAGTTTTCAAGGATTTACTTTCGCATAGTTTCTTTGAACATCGCTCCTAGATTTGGATTTCCAGTTGCGACAACATTACACCAAGCTTTCTTATGTTCTCGATAATCTACTTTTAGCTTTGAGAAGAATTGTGCTTGAGCTTCTACATGAATAGCCTTTACAAACTTTTCAAGATTTGCTAGAATATTTTTTGCAAAAGTCTTATTAGAACTCATCTTATCAGAATTTTCATCAAGCCAGATGCAGATTTGAGACACCATATGAATTTGTTGTTGCATAGGAAGATTCAAAACCTTTTCAGAAATCTTTTCATCCCACTTTGTCAAAATCAATGCGGCATTTAATCCAGTTCCCATTTCCTTAACATGCTTAATAAATGCTGACGTTGCGGCAATTCCTACAATACCAGAAATGATATTATTCAAAGTATATAAGGTATTATCAAACAAAGATTCTGCATGTTGATTTAAAATTTCAGAAACTCGATTCCAAGATCTACGAGAAGGATATACCAAATTTGATTTAGCATCTTTTGTAGAAGGAGGATCTAAATGACTATCCTTAAACTTTGAAATAAAACTAATAACTGCATCATGAATATTTCCCTTTGTCATTGCCCAATCAAGCCATTCTTCAGCAGTTGGTTTGAAAGGATATACATTAAATCTATCCATAAGCGCAGGATCTAATTCTTCAACTTGATAATAACCATCTTCCAAAGGATTCATAGCAGCAATGATTCTAGTATTCTTTGGAAGATCTACTCCATTCATCCTTCGATTTAAAACAAGATCCATAATACATTGCATCATTTCTGGTTTTGCTCTATTGAGTTCATCAAAGAAAATATAATATTGTCCATTAGGATCTCTGGGCCACCATTTCGGGGAAGCAAAGTCTGTAATGTAATATTCTCCAAATTCATCAGTAACTTGAACTCTCATAGGAAGTCCAATTACATCACCAGCATCAGCAGATTGACCTAAGAAAATTGTAATGATCTTTGCGCCATTTTCTTTTGCAATAGATCCTACAATTTCAGACTTACCAATACCATGAATTCCTTCTAAAAGAATTGCTTGATTGATTGGAGTATATCTAAAAATCTCTCTAAGTTCTTTTACATTCGCCATTTAAATTCTTTCTTTTAAATTGTTTTTAGAAATCTTGTTGATCTGCAAGCTTCTTTAAAACTCTTGCTGTAGTCTTTCTAATCCTTTGATCTTCTTCAAAATTTGTAGAATATGCGTTAATAAAAGCTTCTACTTTTTGAGAATGTTCTAGATGATTTGAATTTACTGCAAAAATAGTTTTAATCAAAAATGCTAACATTAAAATGATTATGATTAAAAGTATTAAAATTAACGTAGCCACTTAGAATGATCCAAATGAATGTGTTGCAATGATAATGCCTGATTCAATCTTACATCAGAACGTTTCGACCAATTATATTGAGTCTTATCATTTGTAATAAGCCAAGTTTCTATTCCAGCATCTAGAGAGTCTTCTACATCCCAATCATCAATATGAACATTTGCACGAATCTTATTTAGCCAATATGCTTTAGAATCTGCGGGAGTCACAAAAATAAAATCCCTAAAGATATCTGGAAAGTGTCGTTCAAGTTGCATCCTAGTTCCATCAATAAGATTTAAAGACCTTCTGGTAATTGCATATAAAGAATGTCCCTTGAGCTTCCAATCTCGCAGTGTGCAATAGTTGTTCCAATAAGGCTTTGTAGAACACATAAATTCTGGAGACTTAAATGCTGACATAGCTTCTCGCTTAATATTTTCAGGAAGATTATTAAAAGACCAATCCTTAATATCAGCATAAGTATAATCAGTATCAAAAACTTCATTGATATGTTCTACAATAGGAATATGGAAAAGAACATTATCAATATCCACACCAATTGTTAGCTTACCCTTTGAATTAATCTTATTTACAATATTTTCTAGATTCATTATTTTCTCGTTTGTTTTCTAACGTCATTTTTGTATATGAATTCTTATTAAAATAAATGACAAAATTTAATAAGAATTACGGAAACTAAAAGATTTGAACTTTTGGATCATTTCTGATCGGAACATTAGTAGTGTTCTGCAATAAACCTCTCTGCCAAGTTTCCTTTATTAATCTATCAAAACCTTTTCAGCTTGTTTCAAAAATTCTACATATTTAATTTCTTTAGGTGTCCATAACTCTGAAGCACCTTTGAAATCTTTAATAACAACTTCTGAATCTTCTGGAAATGATTTTAAAATTTTAATCAATTCTTTGACTTTCATACTTCCCTCTTCCCATCTATTCTTCCACGTTCTAATAATGCGCTTGCTTGTTGAGATGTAGACAAACCTTCTCTCCAAGACTTTAATCCAAAATTTGTTTTCCCACCATCAATTGACCAAACTCTTTTAAAATTTCCTTCACACTTTGGACATTTTAATATGTCAGTTTCTTTTAAAATTTTAGTAGAAACAATTTCTTCAGAGTGTTTACAATCTTCACAAGAATAATCATAAATTGGCATATCAAACTTTCCTCATTATAACAGATAAAACTTTTCCATCAAGATTTAAATTACCTTCTATAATCCCAATTCCAGAAAGATCTTCTATAAATCTATTTAGAATGATTTGACCATTTTGAATATAGTTAATTTCTCGTCCTCTATATACAACATTTGCTTTAACTTTATTTCCATGTTGTAGAAACTCTTTAGCTTGTTTTAGTCTATATGAATAATCATGATCTGCAATATTTGGATGAAAAGTAATTTCCTTCATCTTTAATACGGTTTGTTTATTCTCTTTTTCTTTCTTTTCTTGTTGGAATTTATACTTTCCAAAATCCATAATCTTACAAACTGGTGGATTTGAATTGGAATTAATTTCTACAAGATCTAAATCAAGTTCTTGTGATAATTGTTTAGCATAATATGTAGGAACAATTCCAAGTTGTTCCCCAGACTTTCCAATTAATCTTACATTAGAAACTCTGATCTGATCATTAATTCTATTTTCTATTTTCAATCTTTCCATCCTTCAGGTTCATCAAATAATCCTCCAAGTCCTGGTAAGTCATCATCTTCTTCATGGGACTTTTCAGAAGAAGGGTCTACTACAACTCTTAAATTTCCTCGTTCAGTTGCATTAATTAAATCATCAATTTCTGACATCACTGTATTTGAAATTGGTAAAGGTTTATCTAAAGTTTCTACATAAGATTTTTCTGCATCAAATTCTTCTTTAGTCATTTCTCTTACAAATACAATCTTACATTCAGATAAGTTTCTTGTAGTTCTAATAAAAGATTCTATAGCGGATGGTAAAAACATTCCTTTATCAGATGTTATAATATCAGTTCCTGTAAGATTAATTGGCATTTTTCCAGCATACTTTTTATCACTAAAGATTTCTGGAAGTTCAGCGCCATCAGGAAGATCTTTTAAAATCATTCCTTCATAAGCTATAAAAAAGTATTTTGGATCACTCATCAATATGTTCTCTGCCAATAGAAAGAATCTTATCAGAATAATTTACGGAATTCATTAAACTTACATGAGCATTTTCTACACAATCACTATAGCAAAAAATAGTTTTCCCATTTTGAGTATGTGCTGAATAGACTCCAGGAACTTTATTTCCATGAATGATATAGGGCTTTGTAATATTCCATCGTGACTTCATTTTAGGATTCCTCTCTAAGGATGTGGTGTCTAGTTAATATACTACTTTTAATTTGGTTTGTCAAGGGTCGGCTCAAAATAAATTTGGAATTTCAAGAGAACCTCGGCAAGGAACGAAAGAACTTTATTTGAAGAATTTACTAACATCATTTGTCTAGTAGAATTTTCTAAAAGATCTTGAATATCAATCTTATCAATTACTTCTTTACATGGAATTGAGACAGTTATTTTTCTATTATGATCTGTTATAGTATGTTTAGCATCTTTATAACTTTCTATTAATTTTATAAAGTCTGTTAAACAATTTTCTACAAATTCTAATTCAAATAATATATAGAATTGAGTATTTGTAGATTCATTTAAATAACCTTGCTTACCATCTGAATAAATTTTTAATATTTTCATGTTAATTAAACTTCACTAAAAGTTCTGCTAAAAATGATATTACGGGATCTTTATGATTTGTAAACATTAATTGATAATTTGGATTGTCTTGATTATTATATAATTCTTGAAAGTCTTTGCACTTAAATGTAGCTTCATATGGCATTTCTATTTTCATTTCATCGATACCAAAATTGCACATTCCAGTAGTATAAGATATAATCGTTCTGTTATTGATTTGTTCACCCATAAATTTTAATAACTTTGTATGACAATCATTATCGAAATATATTGTAGAACTTATTTTATTTTCCAATCTAAGATATTGCCTAGATTTAACCACAACATCTTTTATCTTCACCATTCTAAATCTCCTAAGTCTACATATTTCAGCATAATTTTAGAAAAGAATCTAACAAATTCATTTTCAGATCCTTCATGAATAAATGCATATGTTTCACTTTTTAAAATTTCATTAATACAATCTACAGTTTCTTGATTCTTTTCTTCTATAAATTTGAATGTTATAATTTGTTCATTTTTTAAATTCTTATGTCTATACCAATTATAACATTCATCTTCCATTAATTCAAAAAATTCTTTATCAATAGGTTCATAAAATTCCATAATAAGACTAAACTTATATTTTAATTTATCTGAACGAATAGTTTTAAGTAGATTCAAAACATTTCACCATTACTTTAGAAAATAAATCTAGAACTGGATTTTCGTCATCGTTGTACATAAAACATTTAGTCGGATTTTTATATAACTCTTCTATTAAATCATAATCAATTTTTGGATTAATTCTATTATAATCTTTATCATATTTTCCATAGACTTTAATGTTAAACACACCATCATATTTAGAATAGTAATAATCATTTTTATTACAAAGTTCAACCAAATAAGATATTATATTAAATGTTAAATCATCTTCGTTGTAATAAAATTTAAACTTAATAAATGAATCTTCTTCTACAATTTCATATTTCTTTAAAATCATATTAATAAAAGAGTGGAAATTGTTTTAAGATCTCCACTCTATTCCTTTCTAGAAAATTACCAAACTTTAATTTCTACAGGTGTTGCTTCAGCCTTGTTAGGAACTTCAATTGTAAGAACACCATCTTCAAACTTGCTGGAAATCTTTTGATAGTCTGCAATGTCTGTTAGAGTATAATTATAAGTCTTCTTTCCTCGAACACCTTCTACAGAGACTGAAAGAACCTTAGATGTAGTTGTAATCTTAATTCCTTCCTTCTTGTATCCTGGAAGATCTGTAGTAATTACTGTCTTAGTTTCTTGATTATCAATTACCGAAGGATTCTTTCCAACAAGTTTTTCACAAGTCTTACAAGTACAATCTGCAACATTCCATAACTTATCAAATTCTTTCGCAAAATTTTCAATCTTTGTTAAATAGTTTTCATTAATCTTATACATTTTATTTTCTCCTGGTTAATTAGGCATCTTTCAGCCGTTTGTTTAAGTATATATCAAGTTTCATGCCAATTCAATTTCTAGATTAATTTTACTTCATATGTTTCAAAATGAACTCCTTCGTATTTTTAGCTTGTTTCAAAAGGGAATTTAGATCGGAATCATTGTTTATCAATACATCCCAATCAGTATAATCATCTAAATCAATTTCGGAATGATGTGTAAAAATTGGATCATCAGTTCTTTCGTAATTGTTTCTATTGATTCTAATTTTGATCACATTATAATTTGGAGTGATAGTTCTATAATCATGTCTCATAGGTTCTTTATCACAGATTGTAGAAATTTCTGATTTGAATCTAACATCTGTAATAAACATAATATCTTCATTTTTTTCTGATATTAATCTTCTCTTTAAAATTTTAGCCCAATGATTTGAATCTACCATATCACGAAAGATATCAGTGCCGTACAACTGAAGTAAAATTCTAGTAATATGATTTTTACTTTCATACCAGTTATCTTCTGTAGTATAAATTTCTGGAATATTATATTTTTCAGAAATAGTATTAAGATAATCTGTTAGATTTTTGAAGATATCTTTAGATTGATCTTTTACAGACTTAGCGAAAAAATCAAAACCAACTTTTAGATTTGTAGATTTTAATTCTTCCATTAACATATTCACAAAAGTATTCTTTCCAGATTGTAATTTTCCAGAAACTAATATTACATTTTTTACCATATTTCATCCTTCTTTATTATTAGATTAATTATATTCAATTTTTTAAAACAATTATTACAATCTTGATAAATTATTAAGTTATTTCTATAAACGTTAATACTTGAAATTATTTGAACATAAGAGTTTAAATAATACGGTTCGTAAAAATAAAATAGATGAATATTTTTAAACTCTACCATATAAACTTTTCATCTAAAATTTCTGTAAATGCTTGATTTCTTTTCCAATATTTCCATTTTGAAAACTCATTAGCAGGTTCAAAAAGAATGCTCAAATTAATTTTATCTAAACCTGTACAATTTCCAGTATATACAGTTAAACAAAAATCATCAAAAGAGTTACCAACATAATAAAATGCGCCACCAAATTTTAATAATTTTTCATAATCATCATAACGCATTTTTACAATCTTTCGTTCTTTAAAATATGTTCTAAATATCCACCATGCATATAACCTTTTGTAATTCTATTTTGTTTATCTTGAAGAAAATAAAATTCTGTTCTATACCAATTTTCAGAAGCAGAGAATTGATATAAACGATTATATGTTCTTCTTATACAAAGTTCTGGTCGATTAGATTCTAACTTTCTTTTAGTAAGAATTTCAAAAGTCTTTATCTTATCATAATTAAAATATATTGGATTAAACATTACAGTCTTTCATTCTTTAAAATATGTTCTATTAAAAATCCATTATAGTCGCTTGCTTTCAAGAAACTATTTCTAAACATACTCCACAAATAACAATCAACATCTAAACCATAAAGTTTATCAAATCCATAATAAAGAAAGAATCTATTTTTAGGTTTTCTGATCCATGTTATAGGGTTCGTAATAAATTGTTTTGGATCTCTTACTAAAATTTTACAATAATTTTTATCATCATTTATATCGCTAAGTTTTAACATAAACTCTTTCTAAAATTATTGTTATAATCAATTAGAATTAAATAAACTTTTCTTAGATCTAATATTTGCTGATTTCCATAAAATTCATAACGTCTAGATATAAAATCTTTATTCAAGAAATAAAAATCTTCTATATTCTTTAAATTATTTTCATAGAATAGGATTTTCTTCCATTCTTTCATAAGAGTTCTCCAATCTAGATCTAAGATAATAAATTTAATTTAGTTTGTCAAGCTCTTTTCTGGAGAATATTCTTGGACTGCTATGAAATCGGCTTCCATGTTTTCGGAAAATCCAATATTATATAAAACATATTTAGGTTCAAACTTACCATTTTCTGAAATTATGTTTGATAATATAGATGTTTCTAATTCATTTACACCAGTACCTTTCTTAATGTTTAATATAATAACTGGTAAACCTTCTTTTCCTAAACCTTTTAATATGTTTCCCTTTCTCTCTTCTTTAGCACTATCTTTGGTTCCTAAAAGTTCATAAGAAATATGCCCACCAATATTAGAATAAACTCTCCACAATGGCATTCTAGTAGCCCCAAAAGACGCTTCAATATAAAATCCAAGTAATTCATCAATATATTTTTCTAAAGGATTCTTGGAGCTTATAACGACATTTTTAAAAGCTTTTAGAAAAGAGTATACGAAGATTTGTTTCTTGAAAACTGTAGATGTTGGTTTATTAATTTCTTTAGGAAATTCGTAATTTATTTTACACAAAGGATTATTCATTTTGATTAAAGAGTTACTAAGTTTACTAATATTTAAATCTGCTCTATCATAATGTTTTTTAGGATCATCTTGAAGGTCAGCGATAATTTGGTTTAACTCATTCTTAACAGTTTCGTTCATTCCTAATCCAAACAATTCTAAAGCATCTTGAACAGAGTTTTGTGAAGTTGTTTTGGAAATCTTTTTTCTAATATCTTGTGAATAATCTTTGAGAGCTAGAATAACATAACGAATTTTATCATAAAGATTTTTACCAAGATCTTTAATAAACTTAGCACCTTTCTTAGCAACATCAGATAATTTTTCTATAAAAGATTCTGTTAAAGTTTCATAAGATTCAAATACATCTTTTCCACCAACAATCATATTATAAAGTTTAGAGAAATATTTTTGAGATCTTCCAATTACAGAAGAATCTAAAGTATGTTTAATATTAACTTGCCAAAATGCTGCTAATTGTTTTCCATTTTCATCTTCAATTCTAATCATACCTTTTGGAAATTCAAACTTTACAGATTTGTCTTTCATTAGTTCAAATAACTTATCTTTAGGAACTGTAGAAATTATCAAGTCTGCTGTAGAATGTTTTCCATCTTCGTTATAATTAAATCTTTCGGATTCAAGTTTTTTAAATTCTGATCTAGATTTAAAAACTATATAAGGTTCATCTTCTTTTACAACATCTTTTACGAAGTCAGACATTCCTCCAGCAAGATAACAAATTCCTCTCCAATCATCATAACCAAAATTTTTATAATCTCTTTTTAAAATTTGATTAAAGTCTCTTAGTTCATTTGATGCAGTTAAAGCTTTTTCAAATGGTTTAATGATAGATTTGAAAGAAGAAATTTCATAAGGCTTTGATGTAGGATTATCTTTAGCAAATGAATTTATTTCAGATAACATTTTATTAGCATCAAAATAAACTCCAAGAACTTGAACATCTTCTAACTCTTGTGCTGCTGGAGATATCTTAAACTTTTCTCCAGTTTCTTCACCTTGGTATGGAGCAGATTCTGAAAAAATTTGATCGAAAGAAAATTTAGAATCTTTTTTGTTGTAAATTATCTCATACAGCTTTTTAGCATCTCTATCATAAACGTAATAAACTCCTCTAGAATATTTTGCTGGAGCAGAGTTTTTTAAAATATCTACGAATGCTACGATATCTTTCTCAGAAATTTTTGCGGCAACATCCTTAGAAGTCTTTCCAGTTCTTTGAGATTCTTTTTCTTTAATAGATTTTAATAAAGACTTTTCTGTATCGTTGGAAGGTTTTAATGTAGTAAATGTGAAAAATTCTTTTGGTACTAAGAAATAATCAGAGTCTATAGAAGGTT
>Ga0208940_1001466_pt1 | contig 24684 bp, 16 predicted proteins | sample AD_JPNNA6_MetaG_FD_184445 | JGI IMG/M metagenome (GOLD analysis project Ga0208940, IMG submission 184445) | Active sludge microbial communities of municipal wastewater-treating anaerobic digesters from Japan - AD_JPNNA6_MetaG (SPAdes) (version 2) | ecosystem: Engineered > Bioreactor > Anaerobic... | reverse complement strand
CGAAGCCGCCCGCCACACCCCCCTTTTGCCCCCTTCTTCCCCGCTTGCGGGGGAGAAGGGGGTTGGGGGATGAGAGGGTCAGCACCTGCCGAAGGGGTAACCTATTATGTGCCCTCCCCAAAGTCCCGTTCGCCACCTGGCAAAGGTGGCTGAATAGTTACCTTATTGCTACTTTCTAACTGCCAACTTTCAATTCGGCTTCACCAGTATCTTGCCATCCGTCCGCTGGGTCGATTTAGCGATGGCATCCACGGTTTGCGCCAGGGCGTAGCGCGCGGTGATGATAGGGCTAAGGTCAAGGCGGCCCGAAGCCACCAGCCGGATGACATTCGGGAAGTTTTCATCGCCGGAGTGCCCCTGGGCACCAAAGATCTGCGACCGACGCACCTGGAAGGTCTCCAGATACATGGGCACGCGCTGCGCAGCCCGGCCAATCTGCACCACCTTGGCGTTAATCGCCAGCGCTTTCTCCATCTCCGGGACGGTCAGGTGCGGCGCTCCGGCGGCCTCGACATGGAAGTTGAAGCCCTCACCCTTGCTCAGTTCCATCAACACCGCACCCGGGCTGACTTCGCGCGGATCGTAGACATAATCCGCACCCACTTTTTGCGCCAGCTCGCGGCGCTGCGGCGAGATCTCGAACGCGACGATCATGCCCGCGCCTGCCGCACGCGCCAGACCGATGGACGCCAGGCCAATCGCACCGGCGCCAAACACGCTGACATAGTGCCCGGGGCGGAACCCGCCGGCGCGCGAGATCATCGCATTGTAAGCCACACACGTTGGCTCGGTCATGGCCGCCAGTTCATAGGCTTTTGTCTCGTCCCCCAAACGCTCGGCAATGGCATCGATCTTCCAGCAATACTTCTCATCCACCGCAATGTAGTTGGCGAACGCGCCGGGAATGGTGAACCCCAATTCCTCAAGGTTGGAGCAGTGGTTGGGATAGCCATTGCGACACGGGATGCAGCGTCCGCACCAGATCATCTCCTCCACCGTCACCATATCGCCGATTTTGAGCATCTTGACTTCCGGTCCCGTCGCCACGACTTTCCCGGAAAATTCGTGACCGAGGATCGTGGGGAACTTGGTCAAGCCGGGGTACAGGATGTAATGATCTTTGTCGGTTTCATAGAAGTGCATGTCCGATCCACAGACCCCACAGGCCTGCACGGCCAGCACAACGTCTTGCGGGCCCGGCTCAGGGTCAGGCCAATCCCGCACTTCCAGCTTGGGATAGCGCCACACGCTGTTGCCGGTAATGGCCTTGCCGGTTTGCTTTTCCCACTCCGAGAGCGGATAATCCGGTCGTGGATCCCACTTTGCATCGAGCACCAAACCTTTCATAGCACACCTCCTTTGGATATATTCAGATAGTCTTTAGTCTCGTAGTCGTTTTGGGGCTACGAGGTTTAAAATTCAAACCGCAACAGCGAGCAGAATTTCTCGCATCGCCACTAACGCTTGATCCAGATAAGTCCAGAAACCCGGCTTAATTTCGAGGATCACGTCGCCATCATAATCCGGCAGGCAGGTACATACATCGCGCCAGGGTATAGCACCCCACCCCGGCGGCATGTGAAGATCGGCCTCGCCAAAGGGCCAGCGTTCCTGTTCCGCATCGAAGCCCTGATCCAGGAGGCCGAAATTGTCGTGCGCGTGGATGTGCTTCACCCACGGCGCAGCTTCGCGGACCTCGGCCAGGAAATCAAAGCCCAGTTCGCGCGCAGCGATGAACAGATGGCCGACGTCCAACGTCAACGCTACGTTGGGACGGTCAATCGCTTCCAACTGCCGGACGATGGGGCCGATGCGCAGCCGCGCGTGGTGCCGGGGTAAATCGGAGGGCAGATGCCCGTATTGCGCCAGGACGTTGTACTCCCAGTGGTGCGGATCGCCGTTTTCCATGCCGATGACGACGCCTGCATCCGCCGCGAGTGGAGCCAAAGCTACAAAGGCGTCCACTTCGCGCTGCGCTCCGGCGATCAGCTCCTCATCCGTGAGAAGCGACCGGCGCACGCCGTGGTGTGCGTCGTCCAACGCCTGCAACCCGCTGTGATACACCAAGCGCATTGCCCCCATGCCTCGCGCTATCTCGATCTGGCAGGCCATAATCCGACGGCACAACTCATGCCGGGGATCGTAGGCCAGGTTGAGCCGCATCAGGCCGTGCATACTGTAGCGCAAGTCGAAGTTATGCAGCACTGCCAGGAAATCCGCCAGTTGCGGCCGTCGCAGTTCACCGTTGATGATCAGGCTGAACGCTGTCGGATCGATCTCCACCTCATCGAAGCCGAGCACCTGGCAATACATGAGCGCCTGCTCCAGTTGCTTCAGCGGATCGACGCCCTCAAATCCGCCCACCCCCATGCCGATGCCACGAACGATCATCGTCACACCACCTCGCTGAGTTTGACAGGACGATTTTCCCGGCACGAGCGGGTCGCCGCCAAGCCGATCACCACCGGAATCCGCCCGTCGATGCCGGTCACAGGTGGGGTACGGTTTTCCAGCAGACAAGCGACAAACGTCTTCATCTCGGCGATGTAGGATTCGGTATACCGTTCCATGAAGAAGTTGAGCGGCAAATCACGCGAGACGCGCTGCGCATCGCCGACCACCACGGTGTTAGGATAGGTGTTGTCTGCACTCACCACGCCCGCGCTGCCGAAGACCTCTACACGCTGATCGTACCCGTAGACGGCCTTGCGGCTGTTGTCAATCACGCCGATCACGCTATTCGCAAACCGCAGTGTGGTGATCGCCGTGTCCACGTCGCCGGCCGCGCCGATCTCCGGATCGACCCGCACGCCGCCGACGGCATAGACCTCCTCCACCTCACTACCGGCCAGATAACGCGCCATGTCGAAGTCGTGGATGGTCATATCGAGGAAGATGCCGCCGGAGACTTTGATGTAGGCGATGGGCGGCGGGGCCGGATCGCGGCTGGTGATTTTGAGAATGTGCGGCGTCCCTATCGCGCCTCCGGCAATCAGCTCATGGATCCGCCTGAAATTCGGGTCGAAGCGCCGGTTGAAGCCGATCATCAATTTGACGCCGGCCTCCTCCACGGCCTGCAACGCCCGATCGATGCGCGCCAGGTCAAAATCAATAGGCTTTTCGCAAAAAATATGTTTTCCTGCCGCCGCTGCCGCTTCGATCAACGACGCATGGGTGGGCGTGCTGGAACAGATCACCACAGCGTCGATGTCGGGGTTGTCCATGAGGGGATGATAATCCCGGAAGGCGCGCGGAATGTGCAACGCCGTCGCGCACTGCTGCGCCGCTTCCAGGTTGACATCGGCCACGGCTACGAGCCGTGCCCCCGGCACACGCCATGCCAGGTGTTCCGCGTGCAGTCTGCCGATGCGCCCGGTGCCGATCAAACCTATATTGACAATAGCCATATCTCTTCCTCCTGAAAACAGGCCGCGTGAACCATGGGTCTCACGTCAAGCCAACCACAAAGGCAAGGCTTGCCCCTTCTCATGCAGATCGCCGGCGTAGAGAAAACGATAACTATCATGGATGTAGAACTGTCCAAATTTTTTCTCCGGCAGCACATCGATGAGCCGCGAGGCCAGCGTGTCGGCCATGGGCTCATCCAGTCCCGAGGCCACGTCGTAATCAAAATAAATCGCCAAATCGCGGTGGGGATCATCGTGGATCGTCACGCCGTATTTCCCAGGCGCGCGGGCAACCGGCGCGTAACGTTCGAGGAGAAACGCCCCCGGCGAGGCGGAATGAATGGCATCTTGATGCGCGTAGACGAAGTTGACGGTTTCCTGGGCGTCCTCCATCGTTTCACCGGGAAAACCGAAGAAGAAAAATGTGTGGTTCCAGATGCCAGCGGCAGTGCTGTCACGCAGGATGCGGCTCATTTCCGCCGGCTTCGTCCCCTTGTCCATACGCCGGATGGTACGTTCGGCGGCAGTTTCCAAACCGAAGAGCAGCATCCGGCAGCCGCTCTGCGCCATGCGTTCCAGCAGATCGCGGGTCAGCGCCGCGTCAAAGCGCACGCAGCCACACCAGTGTACAGGCGCCCCGGCTTCCGCCAGCCGTGTCGACATCCCTTTGAGGTTGTGCGGCGTTATGGCCTCGTCGGCGAAGAAGATATGACGCGCGCCGTATTTCGTGCGTAGGGCCAGCATGTGCTCGACCACGAGATCGGCATCCAGTGGGCTGAACGCCCCCGGTCCGCCATACCCCACGTTGCAGAATCCACACCTGCCGTGATAACAACCATGCGCGCTCAACAGCGGCAGCACCGGTGTAGGGACCAGATAACGCTCCAACGGCAAGCCGTCGAAGTCGGGTAACAGGTCGGGATGGGGCCCGGTTTCCACGGGCGTCCTCCGCACGCTTCCTCTATCGTTGTAGATCAAGTTGGGTACTTGAGAGAGGTCGCCGTCACCCGCCACCGTTTCCGCCAGACGCAGTAAGGCGTTTTCCCCATCAAAGATAACGGCGCTGTCGAACAGGCGGAACATCGCCGGGACTTTGGGCAGTTGTTCGCGCAGCATCGAGATATGCGGACCGCCGACGGTCACGTGACAGGGCAGTCCTGCTGCCTTGATCAAATGTCCCAGCGTCATGCCGGCGATCATTTGATCCAGCGTGGGAATGGAAATGCCGACGATGTCCGGCTGTTCACGGACAATGTCGGGCAGCACGTGCCGGCGGAAGAAATCCAGGAAAATGTTATGTTGCGGATCGTCCACGATGTGCAGCAGGTTGCTACTGCTGTCCGCGTAGACAGGCGGCCTGAAGTTTGTCAAACTGAATTCGGTGGGGGTAAAAGGCAACGCCGCCAGATCCAGGCTCTGCGCCAGCGTCAGGAAGGACACTAAACTGGCCTCACCGGCGAAGAAATCCGGACTACGGAAGAGGGCCTTGGCACCTTCCACTTGCGCTATCAACCGCGGGGCGGCCGTCAACGCAGAACGTAAGGTCGGCGACTGCACACCAGAAGCGCAGCGCGCCTGTTCCTGCAAACGCGCCAGCACGTCCTCCAAAGCACTGCGCGTGAGCAGCGCATCAAAGAATTCGACGTTCAAATCGCGCTGGATGACTTCCACACCATGAGCACGCAAATAAGCGGTGAGGGTGGGCAAGGCCAAATGCGGCATCGCCGGGGTCCAGTGCGGAGGAAATAAGAGTAGGATTTTCATAATCATCCGAGCAAAAATCCGCTTCATCTGCTCAATCTGCTGACAGCAGAGAAGTTTTCAGCGTGCATTTAGTTTATCCAGGCAGACTACTGCCCGGGGCGAGGACCAATTGAGACCTGACAAATCTCCGAAGACCTGTCAGGTCTAGTCTAGGGCTACATTTTCATCCCACCGCTCATGTCAAAGAGCCACTTTTTCCAGGTGTATTTCAGAATGGGGGCGACTTTGCACCGCAGAGAGCGCAGAGTCCGCAGAGTTACCAAAAATCTCTCCGCGCTCGCGGCGAACTCGGCGGTAAAATCAGCACCTCATCTGGCTTTGGCCCCCGAATTGAAATGCACCTCTTGCCCTAAAACGCCCACCAGTTCCAATTCAGCGGCGCGATGACAGCTCACAAAGTGTTCCGGTTCCAGCTCTTGCAACGTCGGACTCTCCACCTGGCACTGCTCCGTCGCGTACTGGCAGCGTGGATGGAAGTAACATCCACTCGGCGGATTCGCCGGGTCGGCGACGTCCCCCGGCAACACGATGGACTCCGTCCGTGAGCGCGGATCCGGCTTCGGCACCGCCGACAGCAACGCCTCCGTATAGGGGTGCAACGGATGGCGGAACAGGGCGTCCGTCGTCGCACTCTCCACCAGCTTACCGACGTACATCACCGCCACACGGTCGCTAATGTGCTCCACCACACTCAAGTCGTGCGAGACAAACAGGTACGTCAGACCAAACTGCTCTTGCAGGTCTTGCAGCAGGTTCAATGTCTGCGCCTGGATGGACACATCCAGCGCCGACACCGGTTCATCACATACGACCAATTGCGGATGCAATGCCAGTGCTCGCGCCACGCCAATTCTCTGCCGCTGTCCTCCGCTAAAGGCGTGAGGATAGCGTGTCATATACTCCGGGCGCAATCCCACAACCCGCAGCAACTCCGCTACGCGATCTTGCAGTTCAGCCCCCTTCGCTACCCCATTCACCAACAACGGTTCGCCGACGATTTGCAACAGGGTCATCCGGGGATTCAGTGATGAGTACGGGTCTTGAAAGATCATTTGCATATTCTGCCGCAGCAGTTTGAGTTGTTTTCCGTCCAGCTCCGGTACGTTGACACGTCCCATATTCCGGTCGTTAAACCATACTTCGCCGGCGGTCGGCTCGTAGGCACGGAGAATCAGCCGGCCGGTGGTGGTTTTCCCGCAGCCGCTTTCGCCCACCAGACCCAATGTCTCCCGCTCGCGGATGTAGAAGTTGACGCCATCCACGGCTTTGACGTAGCCGACCGTTTTGGAGAGAAGAAAACCTTTTTGAATCGGGAAGTGCTTTTTCAAATCTTTAACTTCAAGCAGGATCGGGCGCTTGTCTGCACTTGTAGAAGTTGTCGTCGTCTTGATCACTTCAGCCATTGTCATTTCCTCTCGTGGTTGTCTAAAATGCAATCCCCGGCCTTACGTTTCATCAGGTTATCCAACACCGGCGCAAATAGGACACCGGACGAGGTGTCCTGGCGCCACTTCGAGCAGTGCCGGCTCTTCGACATCACACTTCCCGGCCACCATGGCGCTACAACGCGGATGGAAGGCACACCCCTGCGGCAACGCATAGGGGTCCGGCACCATCCCGCGGATCGACGCCAACCGCCGTCTCTCCCGCGTCTTCTGCCCCAACCGCGGAATCGACTGCAACAACGCCCGGGTGTACGGGTGCTGAGGATGATAAAACAACGTGTCGACGTCCGCCCGCTCCACCACTTTACCCATGTACATCACCACTACGTTCTCCGTCATCTGTGCTATCACCCCCAGGTTGTGCGTGATGTACATGATCGCCATCCCCAAATCATTCTGCAACAACTGCATCAGTTTCAGAATTTGCGCTTCGGTCGTCACATCCAACGCCGTCGTCGGTTCGTCCGCGATCAACAGGCTGGGATGACACGACAACGCCATCGCAATCATCGCTCGCTGTCGCATTCCGCCGCTCAACTCATGGGCGTACTGATCAATGGTCCGATCCGGCAACGGCATGCCGACTAAATCCAGCATATCGATCGCCCGTTGCCGCGCCGTTGCTCTATCCAACCCCTGATGCAGTTGGATCACTTCAGTGATCTGGTTCCCCACCGTATGGACAGGGCTGAGCGATGTCATCGGCTCCTGAAACACCATCGCAATTTCCGCACCACGAATGTTGCGCATTTCATCGCTTTGCGGCGCCAGCCGCGTCAAATCGACGATGTGCTCCCCCCCCTTCACGTGCCGGTGATAGAGAATTTCGCCCTCCACCGTCTTTCCCGGCCGGGGCACGATGTTCATGATCGAGCGCGCCGTGACGCTTTTCCCGCAGCCACTTTCGCCCACTACACCCAACGTCTCGCCACGATGGATGACGAAGTCCGCCCCATCCACCGCCCGCACCGTCCCCTCATCCAGAAAGAAATAGGTCTTCAGGTTCTTCACTTCCATGAGTAGTTCTCTGTTATCGTTCACGTTGGTTCTCCCTATCGCGCATACGGATCCGCCGCGTCGCGCAGACCGTCGCCGAGGAAGTTATAGGCAAAGACGGTCAGGATGACGGAAACCGCCGGGCCAAACAACAACCACGGGGCCATGGCCAGCGAGCGCACATTCTGCGCTTCTTGCAGCAGTACGCCCCAACTGATAGCCGGCGCGCGCAATCCCAAACCGAGATAACTCAATCCGGTCTCACCCAGGATTTGGCCGGGGATCGAGAGCGTCAGACTGGCGATGATGTAGCTCAAGAACGAGGGTACCATATGGCGGATGATGATGCGGAACTCGCTCGATCCGCACAGGCGCGCAGCCAGGACGAAATCTTCCTGGCGCAAAGAGAGGAAACGACCTCGCACCACGCGCGCCATCCCCGTCCAGCCCACGAGCGAAAGAATAATCGTGATGCCGAAATACATCTTCACCACCGGCCAGTCGGCCGGCAGAGCCGCACTCAGCGCCATCCACAAAGGGATAGTCGGAATCGTGCGGATAAACTCAATGACCCGTTGAATGACGGTATCCACACGACCGCCATAGTAGCCGGAGATACCGCCCAGCACAATGCCAAGCGCCAGGCTCAAGAAGACGCCGATCAACCCAATGGAAAGTGAGAGACGCGCTCCGTAGCACAAACGCGAGAAAAGGTCACGCCCCATCCGGTCGGCGCCGACGAGAAAGACCGCCTGCTCTTCAATGTCTGGTGCCAGCCCAAAGAGATGGATCTCGGACTTCCAGATCCCCCATAATTTATACGGTGACCCTTTTACAAAGAAATGCAGGGGGTATATGATGTCGCGGTTCTCGGTGTAAATATCCCGCAGTGTCTCCCGGTCTTGCGAACGGTCCCGATGGTAGATGAAAGGCCCGCGTAGCTTGCCCGTCGCATCAAAAATGTGGATGGGGGTCGGGGGAGCCATTTTGTAACGGATGAAATAGGCTTCGGGATCGTAAGGGGCAACAAATTCACAAAAGGCGCCGATCAAGTAAAACACAATCAGAATGATGGCGCCCACGATCGCCATCTTGTGACGGCGGAATTTCCACCACATCAGTTGCCATTGACCGGCAACGTAGATACGTTCCTCTTCGGCGGCGCCTCCGGCCATTTCTGCGGGGACCTCCAGAGGTGCGCCGGCTTCCACCGACATGATAGAGGACTCCTCCATTACCTCAGAGCTAATTTTCCGGTTCTGCGGTTCTGTATTGGTCATTTCAACTCTCCATGCGGATGCGGGGGTCAACCCAGGCGAGCAAAACATCGGAGACCAGAGTGCCAATGACGGTCAGCACACTCAGCAGGAACAAAAAACTGCCGGCCAGGTACATATCCTGAGAGCGGAGAGCACGCAGCATCATCGGACCGTTTGTTTGCAGGCTCAATACGACGGCGACCAACGTTTGACCGGAGATCAAACTCGCCAACGTCCAACCCACGGTGCTAAAGAAAGGATTCATTGCGACTCGCACCGGATATTTCCACACTAACTGGCGCTCCCGCAAGCCCTTAGCCCGCGCCGTTTCCACATAGGGTTTATTCAACTCGTCCAACACATTGGCGCGCGTCGTGCGGATGCTGCCGGCCGTGCTTTCCAACGCAATCACCACCACGGGAATCCACAGGTGCTTCAACATATCGACGAACTTGGCCCAACTCCATGGGGCCAGGATATACTCCTCGGAGAACAAACCACCCACGTTCAGCCCAAACTGACGCATGGCGACCCACATCACCACCATGGCCAGCATAAACCCCGGCGTACCGGCGCCGATAAAACTAAGCGCCGAGAAGAGATAGTCGGGAATCGAATACTGATGCGTCGCCGAAAATACACCCACCGGAATGGCAACAAACCAACTCACACAGATGGCTATCAACGAAAGGAACACCGTCAACGCCATGCGCTCCCAGATCAGCTCTTTCACCGGTTTGCGCCACTCCATGGATTGCCCCCAGTCGCCGTGCAAGATGATGCCGGACATCCATTTGTAGTATTGCACGTAGATAGGCTCCCCAAGCCCGTACCGCTGCCGCAGTGATGCGAGTTCGGCCTCGTCTACGGCATCTCCTGTCGCACGCAATGTCGCCGCATACGATGTCAGGTAATCACCTGGGGGGAGTTGAATAATGACGAAGGAAAGCATCGAGATGACGATCAGTGTAGGAATCATCATAGCAATACGGCGGAGAATGTAACCTAACATGCTTCACCTCTGTCTCACGGATTAGGAAGTAGGGATTAGGGAGTAGGGAATAAAGGGCAAAGGGCCGCGACGGTCTCTGCTACTCATTCCCTACTCCCCACTCCTGCGATTGGGAGGGCGGAACCGCCAGGGATCCACCCCCCCAATGGGCCACACCCATCACTAAGCGGTGTGTTTCTCCGGCTCGTCCCAGAAGAAGGATTCGGATTGCAGGAATTGTTCATCGCCAGTGGTATCGTCGTTGGGATAACCCTCGAGAACGTTGCGGAAGCCATTCTTGGCCACGGTCGGCGCAGGCATCTCGCCCAGGATGCCGATCATGGGCAGTTCCTCGGCCCAGATGTCCAGAATGCCCTCGAACAACTTGTTCTGCTTTTCCTGATCGGGTTCCAGTGAAACCTGATTGTCCCAGATATCCCAGATCTTCCAGATGAAGTGTCCATCCGGCGGTTTGACGGCATTGGCATCCTCAGGGTTATTGTAGTAGAAGCCAAAGCCGGGACACCAGGGCCGGTCAGGCTGTACACCACGGAAGATGATAGCGCCCGGCACCAACGGGAGAACCGTGCGGTCGCCGCCCCAGTAAGCTCCCTCAATTTCGTTGGCGCTGTAATGCTCCGTGTACAGAGAGCGCTCGAAATACTTGTAGGTGGCCTTGATGCCGACGGCCTGCAGGTACTGACAGACCAGTTGGACAGAGTCCTCATCCGGCGTGCCGGTTTCGGCCGTCCCCTCGACAATAAAGCTGATGGGAGTGCTGCCATCCTTGTGCAGACGAATGCCGTCGGCGCCTTTCTTATCATAGCCGGCAGCATCCAACAGTTGGTTGGCCTTGTCCGGGTCGTATTCGATGTAGGCATTACTGAGCTTCGGATAGTAGTTGGGCGACATCGGGAGGGGGCTATACTGGCGCGGTTTCAACATGCCGTTCCAGGCCAGCTCATTGATTTCATCACGGTTGATGGCGTGGGAAATGGCAATTCGCACGTCGCGGGTATTGAAGAATTCGCTGAGCTGCGGGTTCTTGCAAGACAGGTTGAGCTGCAGAGCCTGATGACCGGCGGAGATGCCCAGGAGAACCCTGTAGTCGCCATTAGTTTCGTTTTCCTTGTACAGCGTATAGTTGCCGAAGCTAAGGTGCCGGTACTGGTAGTCAATCTCGCCGTTGATGATCCACATATTGAGCATCTCAACGTTCTCGAACAGACGATGCGTGACGGTGTCGATGTAGGGAACCTGATTGCCCTCGGCATCGGTGGCGTAGTAGTAGGGGTTGCGTTCCATCACGAAACGCTCTTCGGCCATCGAACCCTTCATCAACCACGGGGTAATCTGCGGGCGGTCCGGGTTCAAGTCAAAACGGTTGCGGTTGTCGTTGAAGTAAGTGACCCAACTGTCAAAACCAGCCTCTTTGACCTTGGCCTCCAAAGCCGCTTTATCGTCTACCAGATCCATGTGCCATTGCTTCATATAGTAGCCGGGCGTCAGCCAGCCGTTGATGCTGCGCGTGCCGCCGCCTTCATAGAACAACATCGGCTTGGGCAGAGCAAACTTAAACACCACGGTGTAATCATCTGGGAATTCCATCTCACAGATCGTCCAGCTACCATCCTTATTGCGCACGGCATGCGACTGCGGAGGCGTGGGGGTCAGATCCGTGTTCTTGACCTGATACTCATAGAACCACTTGAAGTGCTCGCTCGTCAGTGGCTCGCCATCAGAGAACTTGACGCCCTTGCGCAGATGGAATGTCCATGTCTTGGTGTCTGCCGAGACTTCCCAGCTCTCGAGCAGCTTGGGCTTCATGACGAGATTCCTATCAAACCAGGCCAGCGTCCGGTCGTTGAGCTTGGTGGGGCCCCAGCGGTCGGAGACGCCGTTAAAGCCGCGTCGCCAGTTGCCGCCATATTTGCCGATGCTCTCGGCAACGTCGACAATGTAAGGATTGAGGGGCAGCCGCTCATCTACCGGAGGGAGGCTCCCTGCTTCCACCAGTTTTTGCAGCATGGGGGCCTCTTTGAACTGGGCGACCGGTTCCGGCGTCGCCGTGGGTTCCGTCGGCTTGGGAGTCGCGGTGGGCGCTGGGGGAACTTCTGTCGCTTTAGAAACTTCTGCTGTCTTAGGGACTGCCGTCGCTGGAACGGGAGTGGCTACCGGGGTCTGCTTCGTGCACGCCGTGATGGCTACACCCGCGGTCGCCAACGCCGAGACGCGCAGAAATTCACGCCGTGTTAGCTTGCGTTTCTCTTCCATTTGAATTCAACCTCCTTGTTTAGTTTAGTCTATATGCTTAAACGACATAGTGAGATTGCACTGCGTGAGAATGATATATGGGATTCTCATACCGGGTATTGGATCAATAAGCACCTCCTTTGCATGACCATCACATGAAGCTCAAGCCATAGGGATTCTCTCCATAATCATAGTCAGAATCCCCAACAAGCCAAGTCACTCATCAAAAGCCCGAAGCTCCTCCATTGTGAGCGGTAACGTGAGCGTTCACGGTTCAATACCATTATAATAACGACTGCCTGGCTTGTCAACTGGTACTTGTGAAATCGATTACATAACGCAGATAGAAAATAGCATGGAGAAGCAAGTTTGTCAAATCGACCCAAAGGCCCTAAGGGTTTTTGGCCAACCCTTAGGGCCCGAGAAAAATGTCTCGTCTACTGCACAACTTTAAGCATCGGCTCCGGCATCCAAAGGGGGGGGCGAAGGGCGGCGCAAGCCGGTCTCGGAGCTATCATCGGTCTCCGGCGCTACAGGTGCTCTCCCACCCCCGGTGACCGCCGTGACCTGGGCGGCAATATAGACATCGTACTCAGCGCCAGAGTCCATAGCGAAGCTCCAAAAGGCCAAGTCCCCCGCTTCGCCGCGCAGCTCATGCCCGAACTCCACCAGGAGGCCCTCACCCCCGCCGTCCATCTCCAGCTCCGCCTTGACCTCGATGGCGCCGGTTTCGGCCTCGACCTGGATGCCGTTAGCGCTGGCTCTATAAGCCTCATTCCCCTGCCCCTTTCTCCCCCGCGGCGTTAGAACGGGGATCCTGTTGCATAGCCGGGTTTCTGCGGTAAAATATCACTGGAAGTTAAAGTTAATCTACATTTTCCATCCAATGTTCATATGCAAGGAGAGATAATAGTATGACAGCGAGAGCAGTTTGTCCATCCTGCGGCGAGTGGGTCAAACTCCTCGACCATCCCAAGATTGGTCAGAAAGTTGCCTGCCCCCACTGCGAAGCCAACCTGGAAGTCATTGAAGTTGCCCCGGTTGAGCTTGACTGGGCTTATGTAGAAGCCGATGATGATCTGGATGACGCAGACTGGGACGATGATGAATTAGATTTAGATGACGAAGATTGGGATGAAGATGAGGCCTGGGACGACGAGGAAGACACGGGTGACAAACGGGACGTGTGATACTCGATGGTCCTTTCAATAAGAAAAAACCTGCCCGACTTCTAAAAAGTCGGGCAGGTTTTTTATGTTCTTTTTCAGAAGCGACTAAAGTCGCCACTACGCTCCGCCGTTTGTGAAAGAAATATCAGAACATTGATAAGCCCTGGATTTTCTATCTCCTACTTGCTGTTTAACATCATTTGAGTATCATTGAAGTTAATGCGGTTGTAGAGAAATACTCACTATTGATCAAGGCAAGAGGATTGAGATTATGGGTTTGGACCTATGGCGTGCTCCAGGATCGTTCGCGCTAGAGTTTCCATTGGAACTGCCCAGTGTGATCCTGTCAGCCATTTACAGCGGCTTGTTTTTCTGGATGCTGTGGTCACGTCGCGCCGATTTCAGAAAAATGGACGCCAAAGCCTGGCTGTTCTTTGGACTTTCCCTCTTGCTTGTTTTTCCCCTACGCTCCCTGTTCGTCCTCTTTCGCACCCTCAAAGTGCTCCCAGCCTCGCCCATAAGCGTGCTGCCCTCGGCACCGACGGTTTCGCTGGCAGGGCTTTTCCTGGTCACGCTGGTCGCCATCTGGCTCGGCCCTGGACCGGCGCTGCTCATCAATCTGGCCGTCAGTCTGACATGGGCATGGTTTGGCACGCTGACCTTCACCGATCTGCTGGCGCTCTCAGCGTGGGGGTTCACCACCGGCTATCTTCTACACCAACGCTACAAGGGCGGATTATATGACATCCTGCGCCGGCCGTTAGTCGCCCTGCCCACCGCCGTGGTCGTGCCGCTGGGCCTCTTGTCGCTCAGTCGCCTGGTGGCGAACCTGCCGCCCGGCGGCCTGTTAGCCATCGACTATGTCCTCGCCATCTGGAGCAATGAGCTGCCGCTGTGGCTCGTCGCCACCGTGCCGCTGGGTATCATCTTCCAGGCGCTTTTCCGCCATCCACGGTGGCGCGCCTTCCAGGGCGCCGACGTTGTGTCAAGGTACAGCAAATCGGTGCGCGCGCGGCTCATCATCCTCATTATCCCGCTGGTGCTGTTGAGTATCGTTCTTTCGGTTGTCTTTGTCACCGCGCGGGCCATCCAACTGGCCCGCGCCCAATCCCTCAACGAGATGCAGCGCAGTGCCGAGAACGCCGCCAACAGTCTTACCTACTTCCATTACTCAGGGCAAAATCTGATCGCCACCTTTGCCGAGAATCCGGCTTTGCTCACTACCGATCCACTGGAACGTACCAAGGCTCTGGAAATGGCCCGTCAGGTCGTGCCCTTTTTCCAGGAACTGCTCTTCGTCGATCAAGACTTGACCATCGCAGAAGCTGTCCCCCCCGAGGCGGCTCGATTAGGATTAACGCCGGACGAGGAGTTGGCGCTGGAACGAGCACGATCTGCCATCCGCTTCTCTTCGGTAACTCACATGACGAAATTGCCTTCAGGCCAATACGGCATCACCCTGGTTCAACAGGTTTTCAGGGATGAAGAGGACTTAGCCCAGCCGCCGGAGGGCTTTCTGTTGGGGCGGGTGCAGTTAGATATGAACCCGGAAATGCGCCGCGCTCTGGAGGCCCTCCAATCCGCGGGAGGATCAGGCGCAGGCTTCATCCTGGATGAAAACGGCTTCATCATTGCTCACCCCGATCCCCAGTATGTACTCAGGCCGTGGGCCGTCAACGCCGATGCCATCCAATATGCAGAAAACATCGGGCGAGGCAAAGCTTACGAAGACATCAGTGCCGCCGGGTACCGGGTTTTAGTCTACGTCCTCAACGTCGAGGGCACCCCCTACCAGGTTGTACTGCAACTCCCCTTCACCACCGTCCTGGAAACAGCGACGAAAATTTCCAGTCCGTTGTTGCTGGTGCAAATTTCGGTCGGCGTTTTACTGCTGTTTGCCATCCCCTTCTTTGCCACCCGCATCATCCAACCGCTCAATACGCTGGCAGAAGCCGCCAACCACATCGCGCGCGGCAATCTGGATGTGCCGGTCACCCTTTCCGGCGAAGATGAAGTGGCCCAACTCGGCAACGCCTTCGAACAAATGCGGGTACGTCTGCAAGCCCGGCTCAACGACCTCTCGTTATTGCTGAACATCTCGCAAAGCGTTTCGGCCACTCTCGACCTGGAACGAGGCGTACCGCCCATTCTCGCGGGCGCATTGGATGAGACCAACGCCACGGTGGCGCGCTTCGTCTTACTGGGCAACGGCGAGCGTCCCCAACGGGTGTTTACGGTTGGCGACGACGACGGCAGCCTCGTCGAGCTGGACCGCGCTTTCGCCACCGTCCTGACGCGCCGGCGCGATCCCCTGGTCATTCAAGACCTCGCGCAAGCCAAAGGCGCCGCACCCACGAACGATAAGCTGCAAAGCGCTGCCGTTTTCCCCGTTCGTTTGCAAAACAGCACCGTCGCCATCTTGTGGGTGGGCGCCGACAGGAGGGAGGCTTTCGATGAGGCACGGGTCAATTTCCTCTCGACACTGGCAAGCCAGGCGGCAGTGCTGGTCGAAAATGCACGGCTTTTCCAGGCCGCCGAGGGCGGACGACGCCGGTTGGCGGCCATCCTCGCCAGTACCACCGATGCCATTCTGGTCACGGATGCAGAAAACCGGCTCTTGCTGACCAATCCGGCCGCTCAGCGCCTGTTGGCCCTGGACGAAGCGACGTATGGACGTCCGTTGAGCAGTCTCTCTATGCCCGAACCGTTGGCGCACGCCCTCATCCAGGGCAAGGATGAGCCGCAACATCCGGCGGTTGAAGTGCCGCTTGAAGATAAGCGCACCTTCTACGCCAGTATCGCGCCCATCCTAGGCTCCGAAGGGATGACGATGGGCATGGTCGCCGTGATGCGCGACGTCACGCACTTCAAAGAACTGGACGAAATGAAGTCGGATTTTGTAGCGACGGTCTCGCACGACCTGCGCGCGCCGTTGACGTTCATCCGTGGATACGCCACGATGCTGATGATGGTGGGCGATCTGAACGATAAGCAGCACGATTATCTGGACCGCATCCTGGAAGGCATCGATCAGATGAGCGCGCTGATCGGCGATTTGCTTAATTTGCGCCGCATCGAGGCCGGGGTGGGCATTCGCCAGGAACCATGCCACCTGGGACTCATTCTGGTCGAAGCCGTGGATACGATGCGCGCGCGCGCGACCGCTAAGGGTATTACGTTGCGTCTGGAACCGGCGGAGGGAGCACCCACCGTCACCGGAGATCGAACGCTGTTGCGGCAGGCCGTGAGCAACCTGGTCGATAACGCCATCAAGTACACGCCGGCATCCGGCCAGGTCAGCGTAGGTCTGGGGACCACGCACCAGGAAGCGATCATTCACATCACCGATACCGGCATCGGCATCGCGCCGGAAGATCAGGTGCGGCTCTTCGAGAAATTCTATCGCATCAAGCGCCGTGAAACCGGAAACGTTCAGGGCACCGGCTTGGGACTGGCCCTCGTCAAGTCGATCATTGAACGCCACCAGGGACGTGTGTGGGTAGAAAGTGTACCCAACCGGGGAAGCACATTCTATATTGCCCTTCCTCTCCCGGAAGAAGAGTCCCAGCCATGAAAATCAAAATCTGGGGTGCACGCGGGTCCATTCCCTCCCCCATCAACTCCCAACAGATCGAGGAGAAGATCTACCGGGCCATTCTGGACATGCCGCCGATCAACACACGAGACCCCGCCGCCGTGCAATCCTACATCAAGAAGCTCCCGCCTATGATTCGCGGTACCGCCGGAGGGAACACGCCATGTATCGAAGTACAGGCCGACGGGCAGTTGTTCGTTCTGGATGCCGGATCAGGCGTGTATGCTTTGGGACTGGAGTTGATGAAAGGGCCTTTTGGCACAGGAAAAGGGACACTGCACCTCTTCATCAGCCATCCCCATTGGGATCACATTCAAGGATTCCCGATGTTTACGCCGGCCTTCGTGCCGGGAAACCGCATTTTCATCTACGGAGCGCACGATCTCCACACCGTCTTCGATATCCAACAACACCCCTTGACCTGGCCGGCAAGCCTTGCCTCGATGCAGGCCGATATCCAATTTGTGCCTATAGAGCCGGGGAAACCTTTCAACATCGGGAAAGTGCGCATCGATACCATCAAGAATGCCCATCCCGGCGATGCCTACAGCTTTCGGTTCGAAGACCAACACAGCACCCTGGTCTACGCCACCGATGCGGAATACAAAGAACTAGAGGACGATGTGGTGAATCCCTACGTCACGTTCTTCCGCAACGCGGACGCCCTGGTCTTCGATGCCATGTACACGCTGCAAGATGCCTGGCTGATCAAAGAAGACTGGGGACATAGCTCGGCGATGATCGGCGTCGACCTGGCGCAGGCAGCCGGTGTCAAACGCCTGATCCTCTTTCACCACGATCCCTCTTACTCCGATGCTGTTATCGAGCAGATCCATACCACCGCCGTCGAGTACCTGGCTCAGCGTGCTTCCCCGTCGTCCTTTGAGACCTTCGTGGCCTGCGAGGGCATGACCTTTGATTTAACCCCCGCGGGTGCAGTCGACCTGCAATTCACGTCGGATGGCGAAACCGCGATTGTGACCCCCACCAGTGTGTTCGACGAGCGCGGCGTGGACGAATTGGCCCGTCAGTTGACGACATGGCGCGCCTCATCCTCGCCCACCAGTTCTATCATTGACCTGTCGCAAGTCGAGACGTTTACCACGGCCAGCCTGAAATCCCTGGTCGCCTTCCGCCAGCAATGGGGGAGCAAACCCATCATCCTGACAGCGCCGTCGGAAAAAGTCAGACAAATCATCAAGTTAGGCGGCTATGGAGATTTTTTCACCATCTATCCCACCGTGGAAACGGCCCTGGCCGCCATTCAGGCCCGCGAAGCCCTCAACTTGCCCGGCCAGGTCATCAAGAACCGTTACCGGATTGAGGCCAAGATCGGCGAGAGCCTGCTAGGCACCGTGCTCAAAGCCACCGACATCCAAGAGAACCGCCCGGTCGTACTCAAAATCCTTTCGCCGGCCTTTAGCGCCGAAACCCTCGAAAGGTTTATGCACCAGACCCAGCAAATCGTAGCCCTGGACCATCCCCACATCGTCAAAGTATTCGCCTGGGACAGGGAAGAGAACTATGTGCTCAGTGTAGAAGAATACGTTCCTCATCCCACATTACAAGATTTCTTGGACGAGCACACCGCCATGCACGACCATGCGTCAGCCGAACAGACCGCCTTCCCGGGGTCGCCGCAATTTCTGAGCATTGCCCTGGATACTATCCAGGCTTTGGAATATGCGCACAGTCACGGCATCATTCTGGGCGATCTGAAACCCCAAAATATCTTCATCACCCCGCAGGGAGCACGCCTGACCGGCCTGGGTCTGGGGCGTTTGGAGGAAGGGCGCAATCTGTTGGAAACCCCCAAGTTGTTTCTGACTGCCGAGTATCTGGCGCCGGAGCAAATCCTGGGCCAGACACTTGACGCCCGCACCGACTTATATGCCTTTGGCATGATTTTGTACCAACTTTTTACCGGGCGGCTGCCCTTTGCCGGGTCTGACACCTCCAATCCCGAAACAATGAACGGCGAACCTGCCGAACAGGCCATCATGCGCAGTCGCTTGCGTTATTCGCCCCGCCCACCCCGGGAATTCAACCCCCACATCTCGGCCTCCCTGGAACATCTCATCCTCAAACTGCTGGAGCAGAACCCTAACAACCGCTACGCCAGCGCCCAACAAGTTCGCCGCATCCTCAGCAACCTGCTCAGTGATATGGAATATGCGGTGCGCCCGCGCACACGCCTCCTCGTGGGACGTGAAAAACAAGTCCAGATCCTCCGCGCATGTTGGGAAGAGGCATTCGCCGGCCACGGACAACTCGCCTTCATCACCGGCGAGGCCGGCATTGGGAAAACGCGTCTGGCGCAACAGGTGGCAGCACAAAGCCACCCCCCCGTCCTCCTCACGGGACACTGCGAAAATGGAGAGGGACGGCCGGCTTACCAACTGTTCACCGAAGTCCTCCGCGCTTACCTCGACACCGTCCCCCCGGAGTTCTTCGACGCCGAGGCGCGCCAACAACTCGCTAACTTCACCCCGTTGATCCCCGAAATCCATCAGATGTTGCCCGACCTGCAAATCCCCCCGCCGCTAGAGCCCCAAGCGGAACAATTACGTCTGATGACCAGCCTGACCCAATTCATCCGGCGGGCCACCCAGGAACGGGCATGGTTCCTTATTCTCGAAGACCTGCAATGGGCAGATCCCCACAGCCTGGAATTGCTGCTCTACCTGGGGCACCACCTGCCCACCATGGCGCTCTTCATCATCGGCACCTACCGGGACACCGAAGTGCAACGCGGGCATCCCCTGCTCAAAGCCCTGTGTGGCCTGCGCAGTCATCCGACCTATCGCCACATTCCCCTCGAACGGCTGACCCAAGAGGAGACCGGTTTTGTCCTGACGTACATCTGGCAAAGAGCTGTGCCCGAAGCCCTCATTGAGAAAATTTACGAACACACGGCCGGCAATCCATTCTATGTCGAGGAAGTCGCCAAAGGACTGGAAGATGAAGGGTTGATCCCCCCTTCCGGCGAGATGAACGCCAATCCCGAATGGTATATCCAGGCACTCAAGGAAGTGCGGCTCCCCCAGAGCGTGCGCGAGCTGGTCTGGCGGCGCGTCGAGCATTTGAGCACTGCCACCCAGGCTTTGCTGCGCCAGGCTGCCGTCTTGGGGCCAACGTTCCGCTTTGACGACCTGCAGAGAATGAGCGACCTATCGGAATGGGAAGTCCTGGAACACCTGGATGAAGCGCTGGAACACCAACTGATCGAGGAGGTCCCCGGAGGATCGGCGTTGCGTTTCCGTCAGACGGAAATTCAGTCGACCATCTATGCTGAATTAGGTCCCTTGCGACGGCGTTTGCTACACCGCAAAGCCGGTGAAGCCCTGGAATATCGCGCCGTCGATCAGACGGACCCTCTGGCCGAAGAACTGGCCTATCACTTCAGTGCAGCAGGCGAGGTAGATAAAGCCATCAAGTACAGTTTACAAGCCGCCCGCCAGGCGCAACTCGCTGATGCGAACGAGACGGCGCTACAGTGGTACGAGCGCGTGTTGACGATGGTGAGTCAGTTGACGCCCGAAGCCGCTGCCGACTATCAATCACAACTCTTGACGGCGCATCAGTCAGCAGGGATGGTGTTAACGCTCCGCGGGCAATACGACAAGGCCCGCAAACACTATGCAGCGGCCCAGGCTTTGATGGAGACCTCATCACCCTCCCACGAGCGACGCCAGTAATGGATCCACTCAAGCCAGGTAAGGCGGGGAGCGAGATTCAAAAGACGCAGCCATGCGTGATAGTATCACTGGATGGGATAAACCAGCTATCCAAGCCGGGGGCAGCGGCTTTCCTCAAGTTGCTACATTGTACGTGAGTACAGGCGAAAATTCGTCCGTATGCCCGATGACAGACCTGATGACCCACGCTACAATAATAAGAGTATGTTTCATTATCAGTAGGAGTGTAACCGCACCTCCGGTACAGCCCCGATAATGAAAATGATCACAGGGACTCTTTGACTAACGACTATCAGACTATTTTCAAGGGAATTCGTCATGAACTGGCGTTCACCAGCGGTGGAATGAGAACTTTTCACCATGAAGGGCACGCAGGACACAAAGAATCTGAGTTTTTCTCTGTGAACTCTGGGTGCTCTGGGGCTATTTTCAGAGGAATTCCACATGAAGGGGGCAGTTCACCAGCGGTGGAATGAGAACTTTTCACCATGAAGGGCACGCAGGACACAAAGAATCTGAGTTTTTCTCTGTGAACTCTGGGTGCTCTGGGGCTATTTTCAGAGGAGTTCACTATGCAAAATAATCGGCATCCTGCGCGCATCCAGGTCTGGCATAAATTGTCGTTGTCGCACGCTGTCGTCACCATGGTCAGCGTCTTGCTCACCGAAGTCATGGTGTTGGGTCTTCTGGCGTTGCTGCGCGGCGAAATAAGCTGGGGCATCCACATCACATGCGTGACCCTCGGCGCCGCCATAGTGGGCTTACTGCTGGGGATGATGGTCAGCCACCCCCTGGCACGCCGTTTGCGTCACATACACAACATATGCCAGGCCTGGCTCAGAGGAAACCTCTCCCTGCGGATTTTGGATTCCCACCGAGATGACCTGGGTATGCTGGCGGAACAGCTTAATGCCCTGGCCGACAATTTGGAAAAAGACGAAGAAGACCTGGGCGCGTTGCACGAGCGCAACGCCCGCCTGAGCGATCAAGTGCGCGCCCTGGCCGTCGTCGAAGAACGCAATCGTCTGGCCCGCGAACTCCACGACAGCGTCAAACAACATCTTTTCAGTCTGACGATGACGGCCAGCGCCATCCGTACCCATTTCGATGCCCTGGGGCAAGCCACCGACACAACGTTACCCGCCAACATCGCCCAACTAGCCGACATGGCGCGTGAGATCGAAAAAGCGGCCCAGAACGCCCAGCGTGAAACCACCCGCCTCATCGAAGACCTGCGCCCGGGCACCCTACAAGAACAGGGATTAGCCACGGCGCTCAACGACTACACACTCCTCTTTGGCGCCCAGGAACACCTCCTCATCTATCTGGAAGTCCAGGGAGATGACAAACGCCTGCCGCCGACCGTCACCGAGGCCCTCTATCGCGTAGCCCAGGAAGCCCTCCACAACGTCGCCCGGCACGCCAAGGCCACGCGCGTGGATGTCCATCTGCGTTGTAGCTCCGACCGCGCCGCATTGACCATTAAGGATAACGGCGTTGGCTTCGACACGACCCAGGCCAGCCACGGCCTGGGATTGGCGAACATGCAGGAACGGCTCATGGCGATCGGCGGGCGGCTGACCCTGGAGAGTCAAGTGGGGATCGGCACTACCGTACTGGCCGAAGTGGAACTTCCCTATCCCCTCACCCCCACCGCGGGAACCGCCGGCGCGACCGGGCATCGTCCTGACCCGACGATTGAGAACTGGGCATGGCTAGGCGCCAAATTGGAGATTCCGGTAGGGCAAACGTGGCCCTGGCTACCCGCAGACTTGCAATACCTGCGCAGCCCGCTCTTGGAGCCAGACACCGCCCCCTTCCACTGTCGCCGGGTGCCCAGTTTTCTCGGCCTGGGGCGAAGTTACACCGTGACAGGCGGAGACCAGAACATCCTCATCGTGCGCCTCCACCGCGGCGTCGCGGGATTTGAATGGGAGTCCGACGGTGCCTCGTGGGCACTGCGACCGGTCCGTGGACTGAACGGCAGAATGGTGTTGCGACGCAACCGCCAACCCCTGGCAGCCATCCAGTACCAGGGACGACAAATGAATACCTGGAGCGAGATTATCTACGACAGACGCGGGTATCGACTGGCCTACGCCAAAAGTGAAACGGGATGTTCTTTCATCCTTACGGATGAGAACGGACAAGAATGGCTCTGCTTCAAGGGCAATGGCGCCTATCAGATCACGCTGTACCGTGCCATGGCGCTGCCTTTGCTGGCGATGGTCACCGCACGAATCATCGATGAAATAGCGGTGGCCTAAATCTGAAGAGTTACTCTTTATCAATGTAGCAGTCGTTCATATAGATAGAAAGGAGAACCATGAGAACCATTTACAGTATGATCTACACTTTGAAACCCTACGAACGCGGCATCAAAGAGACCCTGGGCAAATATGATAGTTTCGTTATGCCCGGCCTCGGCTTTCAGCTCCCCTTCATCCAGCTCATTCGCATCCGTGACATCCGCGAGCATACGGTGGACATTCCCCCGCAACCGGTGATCACGAAAGACAACGTCGAAATCCGCGTGGATGGCGTGATGTGGGTACGTCCCAAGTCCGACGAGGAATCCATCAAGCGCACCTTTTATAACATCGACAACTGGAAGCGCGCCGTGATTCAACTGGCGATGACCAACCTGCGCCAGGAATTCGGTGACCTGACGCTGGACGAAAGCCTGGTGGCGCGGGAAAAGATCGCCGCCAACTTGCAGCGCGTTCTCAACGAATTTGCGGCCGATTGGGGACTGGTCGTGAGCAAGGTGGAGATCATGCTCATTGATCCGCCAGAAGACATCAAAAAAGCGATGCACAAACAGAAGACGGCCGAGCAGGAACGCCGTGCCATGCGTCTGTTGGCAACCGGTGAGTTCGAAGCCGCCGAACAACAAAAGCTGGCGACGATTCAACGTGCCGAAGGTGAACGCGAAGCCATCATCAGGAAGGCCGAAGGTGAACGCGAAGCTGCCATCCGCATCGCGGAAGGTCGCGCCGAGGCCATCCGCCTGGTCAACGAAGCCGCCGAGAAATACTTCCGCGGGAATGCCCAAACCCTGCGCCAGTTGGAAATGACCGAGAACGCGCTCAAAGACAATGCCAAGATCGTCGTTACGGAGCAAGGCGTCAGCCCCACCCTGTTGTTGGGGAATCTGCCGGTCTCGGTGTCAAAGGAGGCCTAACAAAACGTTATGACAACACCTCCCGCCGCCAATGCCGAACACATCACCGTCTTTATCGTCGACGATCACGACGTGGTCCGCAAAGGGCTGCGCTTCTATCTGAGCGCGCATCCTGACATTGCCATTGTCGGTGAAGCCGGCGACACTCAGACTGCCATTGCCGGCGTGATCGAGCAAGTGCCCGACGTGGTGCTGATGGACCTGGTACTGCCGCTAAAGCCGGGCGCACAGCCTTCGGATGAGGGCGGGGTGCAGGCCACACGGCAAATTCGCCAGAGCAGTCCCCGCACCCAAGTCGTCGTGTTGACGAGCTACGCGCAGGATGAGTTGATTTTCTCCGCCATCAAGGCGGGCGCGCTGTCCTATCTGCTCAAGGATGCCGACGCACAGACCGTGCTCCACGCCATCCACGCCGCCAGCCGTGGGGAAGCCATCCTTCATCCCCGCATCGCCCGACGGCTCATGGCCGAGGTCAGCACGCCCAGGCCCGGCCATGAGCCCGCCGCCGAACTCACCGCACGTGAGATGGAAGTGCTGCAACTCATCGCCCAGGGGCAATCCAATGCCGAAATTGCCGCCCAACTCGTCGTCACCGAGCGCACTGTCAAAGCGCACGTGAGCAACCTGCTGAGCAAGTTGCACCTTTCCGACCGCACTCAGGCTGCCGTCTATGCCTGGCGCGAGGGGCTGATCGAGAAATCGTAACCATTTAGTTCTGTGAGTACTGGGAGCTGGAAGGAGATTTCCCCTCCCTCTGCCCCCTCCCCAGCAGACTGCGGGAGGGAGAAAAAAATGTTTTTCTACCGTACATTGATTAGGCAAAAGATCAGTCATGAGGTACACTCGTGTTCAAACACGACCAAGAACAGGAGGATATCATGACTGATCGCCAGAAAGTATACCGCAAAGTGTTGAAAACGCTG
>Ga0208940_1001462_pt1 | contig 24704 bp, 20 predicted proteins | sample AD_JPNNA6_MetaG_FD_184445 | JGI IMG/M metagenome (GOLD analysis project Ga0208940, IMG submission 184445) | Active sludge microbial communities of municipal wastewater-treating anaerobic digesters from Japan - AD_JPNNA6_MetaG (SPAdes) (version 2) | ecosystem: Engineered > Bioreactor > Anaerobic... | reverse complement strand
CTGAAATTGAACGAACCCCCTATTCCAGGAAAGAGACGCTTATAGACGAGCCGGAAGGGGTCGAATATTTTGAGTAATTCAAGTTTACCAGTTCTATGCCGAACTTAAAAAAATATTTCTTTCTAAATCCAAAAATGTAACTCATAGATAATTTGTTGTTCATAAAAAATCTCGGGATTGGAAAAACAATCGGGATTTCAAACAATAATCCGAATCCGTGAAGATTGTCTTTATTCGACTTGTAAATTTCAAAATTACACATTGGAGAGATATAATTTGTTTGGCAGTTTTTATACGATGAAATATCTATATCGTTTGAAATATCTCTCGACATAGCGTGAAAATAGAGATTGGAATATACGAGTCCCGTTTGAAAAAATATAAAGTTTTCGTCTTTTAAATTAACGACGTCTTTTTTTCTATAAGCGCTTTTTTTAGAACTCTTAGTTTGTTTTAAGTTAATATAATCAAACGCAAATTTTATCAAATCTCTTGACTCGTTTGCGATTATTCCGTATAGATCGACGACGTTTTCGCAATATATATCTTTTGTATATATCAAAAGCGAAGTATTGGCGTCGTAAAATTTTAAAACAACTTTAACGACGTTGTCGCGTTCTAAGTAGTAACCCGAACAGAAAAAATCAATTTTTTCTATCGACGTCCGAGCTAGAATTTTTACTTCGTCGTCCGTCATTAGCGGCGCGGAAAAATCGTCGTAGGAGATAACGTCAAATTTAGCCGACAATTCTTTTTTTGCGGTATCAAAAATCAACTCTTTCATAAAGTCGGTCTCCGTTTTTTCGTCTAAGTTCTCAAATTTTTTAAGGAGAATCTTATAGAAAATACTCTCGGTTTGAGAAAAAAGAGACGCGCCGGTAAACAATAAAAATATAAATATTAGTTTTTTCATTTTTTATACCATTCTATTTTAAAACCTAACCCTATATCTAAGATAAACTTCATATAAATTTTACTATAATTCTGAGAGTTGTTTACCTGGATCAAATAAGAGGGGATTCTTACCTCGAAGAAAATATTTTTATAAAAAACGTATGAAAAAGTAAAATTCAGGTAAAGCGGAAAAAAAGTTGAGGGGATAATATTTTTAATATCTGTAATTGAAAAAAAAGAACCTATGTCCAGAGAGATAATCGCCTCTTTTATTGGGATAAAAGAAAATTTGAGGTAAAAAAATAATAAATTAAAATTTTTTACGTTAAACTCAGACAACCCGCTCGAATTTTTTTGAATTTGGCTATAAATGTTTTGATATGAAAAAGCCGCTCCTCCTCCGAAAAGAAAAGTTTCGACAAAAAAAAGTCCGCCGAAAGAGGCGCTTCCAAAAAAGTTATTTAAAAATATTTTGTTTTTATCGCTCTCGTTAGAGGTAAACCTGTCGAGCGGTTCGTTAAAAAGCGGAGTCCATTCAAACAACGCGCCCATATAAAACGACTTGAGTTTTGTATCGATGTTTATATAGACGTTTGGTCCCGTAAATATAATTTGACTTTCGCTATCGGATGCGTTTCCGGAAGTTACGCCCAGACCGGCCGAGAGACTTAGGTTATATAGGGGGTTGTTTCTTAATACTATTTTTTGATTCTTTTTTTTTCTTTTTAGCTCGTTGAACTCGACCGGTTTGAAATCGTCTTCGGTTATGTTTCTTATAAATTCGGCAAATTTGTTAAGATCGTCGTAAAAATACCTTTTTGATACGTTATAACTCCTGATATAGTCCAAATTATTTATAATATCGACTATATTAACGTCGACGGTATAATGGTCGCGCTCTTCTATAACATCCAAAATAATCAAAGAATCGACGTCTGTTTTGATGTAAAAAAGTTTTAAATTATTGAGGTTGTCAAGGTCTTTAATAAGATCGATATTTTTTTTTAGACGGTTTATGTCAAAATAGTTAATTTTTTTTAGGTAAGTTTGAGTTTCGAGAATTTTAATCGTCTCATTTTTTATGATATTATAAGTTGAAACGTTTTGACTGTTTTTTGGATTTAATAAAGCGCACTTTCTTAATATAAAGTTTTCCGTAGAAAATAAAGATTGCGCGCGTAATAAAATCAACAACGCCAATAAAATATTTTTCATATAATAGAGAATAAATCATTTTTAAAAAAATTCAAGCGATTATTCTTAAAAACCGAAATTTTCATCGACTATAACGACTTTTATTGATTTGCTTGGCGCGCATCTGCTTATAATGGTAGTAACGCAGCACAATCTTTCGGCGGAAGAGCAATTAACGCAGGCGCCCTGAACGGAGCATGGGTTCTTTGTATTAAATCTGATGTTATTTAATACCGCGGCGACGTTTTGTGCTCTCGATATCGCCTCGGGCAACGTCTTTTCGATCTTGTTTTTTCCAACGACTACGATTCGGTTTTTTGGACCGAAAGTCATTGCCGCGTTTCTATTGCCCCATTTATCGATGAAAACCAAATCCCCATCCATAGACAGCGCGTTAACGGAACAGAGAAAAAAATCCGAAGATAGAGCGGATATTTGCAGAGCCCTTTTTTGATCTTGAGTAAGCCCTTCGGCTCTTCTATCAAGCAGGTTGGGATAGTTTTCTTTAGCGAAATGTTCAAAAAAACCTACCTCTTCAAGACTTCTCGACCCGCCGTATCCTATAACCGCGTCGGAGGGGATGAGCTCTTTAAGGTACGATAATACTTCGAGTTTATCCTTTAAAAATATTACGTCAAAAAAATTCTTTTCGAGATTTTTTATGGTTTTTTGAATTAAGATATTCTTGTATTCGGCGTATTCGTTCATTTAAATCTTTTCTTCTTTAATAATATTTTTTTTCAAATCAAGTTTTTCAATAAATCGACCCGTATCTAACTTTCATAACGGAAAGTTTTTTCCGACTTAAGTATAACATTCATTAATAAATATATCAAGCGATATTAAAAAAATAAAGGAAAATATTAATTGATAATATTATTTTTTATGGTATTATTTAATATAATAAAGAGGCGGCGGGGTGGATTTATCGTTTAACAGTAATTTAGAGACGCAGAACTTAAAAGAGATAATCGAAGTAGCTAAACAGATATCTTCGAGTTTGGAAATAAGTTATATTTTAAAAAACGTAAATTATATTGTAATGTCTAAATTTAATTCTTTAGAGTCGTGTTTTGTTTTACCAAAGGATATTGACGATTATTCTCCGGTTTTTAATATATTTCGCGGAAATATCAAGGAGATTGTAACGCCCGGGTTTGATTCTATCGCTCCATTGGTAGATTTCTTTGATAAAAACGAATTTAATCAAATAAATTTTCCGCAATTTTGTAAATATTTTCCGGATAAGAAAATTTTAAAAGAGATAGAGAAGATCAATCCGGATTTTCTCATACCGTTAAGATCTGATAAGGGGATAATCGGCGTATTCATGCAGGGCAAACGAAGCGATAATTTAGCGTATTCTATGCAAGATTTGGAATTTTGCATTAATATTATGAGTTTTACTTCGATAGCGATAGAAAACGCCAATTTATACCGCCAAGCTACCGTAGACAGAATGACCAAACTTTACACTCATCATCAGTTTCAAAAGCGGCTTGAAGAAGAGATAAAAAAAGGGCATAGATACGATTATAAATTCTCCTTGATAATGTTTGATATAGACCATTTTAAGAAATTTAACGACGTTTACGGTCATCTTCAGGGGGATATTATCATAAAAGAGATAGCTAAATTGATGGTAAATTCTGTCAGGGACGTCGATTTTCCCTCCAGATACGGCGGAGAAGAGTTTATAGCGATATTGCCCGAAAGCGATATCAAAGCCTCCTCTTTGGTAGCGGAGCGTTTGAGACAAAACGTAGAGCGTTACGACTTTCCCGGCGAGGGGGGACCGTTTAAGGTAACTATAAGCGCCGGGGTAATAGAATTCAAACGGGAATTTGTAAAGCGCAACGAGGACATCATAGAGCGCGTCGATAAGGCTTTGTACTTTTCCAAACAAAACGGACGAAACAGAGTCAGTCTTGGAAGATACGACGACGTCGCCGTCGGATACGACGACGTCGCCGTCGATTATAAGATTATAACGGCGCGGAAGGGGTTTAGCTGAGTTATTTGAAGTATTTATCGTCGGGTTTCGTCCCCGTGACGCTATTGGCAAACTTGTAAGAGAGAGTCGACCCGTCGGCGTAGGTCATATCAATCGAGTAAAGTTTATCTCCAAGTCCGGTAGCTGAGACCTGCTTGATCGTTCCCTGTTTTTTGGGATAAATATCGTAGTAATCTATATTGTTTTTAAAAGTCTTGGTAATATTAAAATACTCGCTTACCCTTTCGTCGTCTCCGTAAAATAAAAAAATTACGCTATAACTTTCGTCGAAATTTGACTTAGACAAATCTATCTGTATGGGAGCGATATTCTCCTTTTTATAGAACGCCGCATCGCCAATTTTTTTTATCTCAAGCAGGGTAGGGGTCTCTTGACGGTATATAAAATCCTCTTTACCGTTCATTGCGATATATCCGCTCGAAACTATCGGTTTTTTAACGTATTTTAGCTTCCTGACGGAGCTAAATTCGGTATACAAATAGTCTTTATCCGGTTTTGGCAGCGACTGAGCCCAAATAAAGCAAGGGACAAACGCAATCAAACCGCTTAATAAGAATCTCATAAACATAACGTCTCCTTTCGGATAAAGTAATACAAGGCGAAGTAGATTTTTACGACGCCTTGACTTACAAAAAAAATTAACTAATCTTTACAAACTTGCTTGCCGGAGCCGAACACACGGGGCATTTATCCGGATGTTCCCCAACGAAAGTGTCTCCGCATATCGGGCAGATATGAATTTCCGCTTTTGGCAGGTCTTTACCGCCCTTGAACGACTCTAACGCTTTTTTATAAAGATCGTAATGGATTTTTTCTACGGCAAGAGCAAATTTAAAACTTGTTATCGCTCTTTTGTGATCTTCTTCTTCGGCGACTTTCAGGAAGTCCGGATACATATCGTTAAATTCGTACGCTTCCCCTTCGATAGCCGTTTTAAGATTTTCTTCGGTTGATTTGATCTCATCCGCGGCTTTTAGATGAGCGTGGGCGTGAACCGTTTCGGCTTCGGCGACGGCTCTAAACAACTTTGCTATTTGAGGATACCCGTCCTCGTCGGCTTTTTTAGCAAACGCTAAATATCTTCTGTTGGCTTGACTTTCGCCGGCAAAAGCGGCGAGTAAATTTTCTACCGTTTTCATGCATTCTCCTGAATGTTTTTCTATATACTTACTATTAAATTTAAAATTTGTCTAAAAAAATTACAAAAAAAACATATATTTTATAAAAAATATTTTAAAAGTTGAATTTTTAGGGGATTAGTATTATTATAATAGGGGAAAAATATAAAAAATAAGAGGTTTGTAATGATTAAAAAGATTTTAGCGTCCATATTGTTAATATCAGTGTTAGTTATTTTTATTCAATGTCCGACGGCGGATATAGAGTCGCCGCCCGCCGAGTATTTCCCCAGCGAACCGGAGGCGTTGAAGGTAAACGATAATTCCAACGACGGCATATATAAAGGAGTAATTACGGGCAAAAATAGAACCGCCGGTAAAGAAATAACCGGTAGTTTTAAAATGGTAGCTAATAACGATATTCCCAATAGGGCTTCCTCGAATTCTATATATGTAATATTGAATTTCAACGGCGAAACGGCGACTATCGACGGGAGCTCTTCGTGGGACGGTTATTGTTATGACTATATTTTTATTAACGACAAATATAACTTTAAAATTCCCATTCTTAAAACCGGAACTGTCGATACCTATAATGTAAGTTTAATCGTAAAAGGATATGAAAATAAAGACGTGTTTTTTTACTTTAATATTTCTAAAGAGACTTCGGACAAATTGATCAAAGCTTACGAAGGAAATTTTAACGGCTCGGGTTCTTATTCGCTTGACAGCGGCGGGACGATTAACTATACTATAAAGGGAGTATGGAACACTATTATAGAGGAAACTTCTACGGAAGGCGCCTATTTTGGCGGATGTTATATCTCGGACAGTTTTTTTCAAAATATTAATGCCGAATTTGAAGGTCAGGATACGGGAAATAATAATTGGAATATTTCTCTTAACGATGGTCGGGGGACCGCTACCGGAAAGGTTTACGAGCGATACGCCTCCGGAACGTGGATTGTCGGTTCGGATAAGGGAACTTGGTACGGTAAGAGAAAATTTTAAAAAGGAAAATTTTAGCTTAGCTTACGCCCGTTACTCGACAAGCGTTACGGCTAAAAATATAGCCGATACCGCCGATAGTATGGAGTGAAACGCTACGGCTATTATCAGCAGTATTGTAAAATCGACGCATCCGGATAGTATCGAAAAGGTCAGCGTGGAGAAGTAGAGAGCGGTTTTTATTACAAAATATAGGAAGAGCGGTATTACCGGAAGAATAGGGTATAATGAAATCGGGAAGGCGCCTGGATATTTGGACCTTAGTCTCCACGATAAACTTATTGTCAGAAGCCCTAAGGTAAACAGTATGAAGTATCTCGATATTTTATCCAAAATAGCGGTTTTTACAAAATCCATATTTATACCGGCGTTATTGTTATTTGAACCGGTAAATTTATAATTTTTTAACCTCAATAATTTTACGATTGGAAACGTCAAGGTCTTTTCGTAATCGTACGAGAAGTTGTATAAAGTATTGATATCGACCGGGATAGTATACAAATAGTTATCTTTTAATACCTTTGTTACGCCGTTTTCAGTTATAGTCGGGAAAAATTCTCTGTTTCTGTCTGAAATATCAAAGCAATAGAACGTCGCTAGATAATTTGTTTTCATTTGTCCGAAATCGGCTTTTATTAAGCTTCTTTTATTTGTTTTAGCGTCGAAATAGTTTATTTTTATATCGTAAAGATAATAAGTATAAGTAAAATCTTCGTTATAAGTTTTAACTATGTTTCCTATATATATTGTCGAATGTTGATCGAGTAGAAAAACGAAGTTCCTTTTGCCGACGTACTTCTTCGCTTTTTCTATGTCTGAATATTCGGCGGATATTTTATTTAACTCAGATCGGGACAAATTTATTCCGTTAAGGGCGTCTCTTAAATTTTTGTTAATGCTTAAAATATCCTGATAAACAAAATAAGCTTTTTGATATTTCTTCAAATTTAAATAGTTTGCGGCTGTTTTTTTTAAATTATAAATATTCTTTATTTCGGATTCTTTGTTTTTCATAAATTCCGCAAATTCGGCTTCCGAAAAATCTGATTTTTGGTATTTTAGAGCTTTTTTTATCAAATATATTTTATTTTGCGCTTCGGCTCTTTTTGCGGTATCCGCCTCTACGACGTACTGATAATAATACCATGCCGTTAAATAATCTCTTTTATTAAAAAATATTTCGGCAAGTTGACCGTAGTCGGTTATAATATCGGAAATAAGACCGTCGTCTTTGTACTCTATAGGAGCGGCTTTATCGAAATAATCGATTCCGTTTAAAAGCGACCATAACCTGTTTTTTTCTTCCGTCGAAGTATTATCTTTCAAATAAAAATAGTCGTTAATCTCTTTTTCGTAAAGTTCTTTTATAAATAATTTATCAGATTCATTTTTAGAGGATTTAAGTATAGCGTCGAGTTCGGTTGAGCGCATTTTTTTAGGCAAAACGATTTTATTTTTCGCTTCTCTAAATTTTTCTTCTATCGCAACATCGTCAATTATTGAAAGATATTCGTTGAAAAATTTCGCCGCTTCGACGTAATCTTTATTTTCGTAAGCTTCTTCGCCGTTGCGTAAAGATATTCCCGCTCTGAGAGAACTGTTTTTGATGGCGTCGATTTTTTCAAGCGCCGAAGGAACGATAAACTCAAGAGCGATAATGTAGAAAATTGTTAAAAAAACAAGCAAATGTAATCCTCTTGACGATATTTGGTAAAAAAGCAGTTTACTTCCGGTTTTTGATATTAAATCTTTGCTATTTATTACCAACGAATAGGTAAGGGTTAAAAAGAGTAAAGAGCATAAAAAATAGTTGTTAAAAAAAACTACGACTGAATTTGCTTTAAAAAAATCAAAGAAGAATTGAGTATGAAAAGTAATCTTATTAAAAGAGAAATTTGAGTAGACAAAACTAAAAAGTAGAAGCGATATAAATACTACAAAAAAAGTAATAATAGTTTTAAAATAAATTTTACTTAAATTTTCGTCTTTAGCCATACTATTTTGTCTTCTCCCAAATACCCGTTTTTACTAAAGCCCAGTTTCCAAATTGAACCAGCGACCCCGTTATAATAAATGCAAAAGAGAGAGTTATCCCTTTGATAAAATCTCCCGGAATAAAATTTAATACCGCTACGTTGTAAAGATTAAAAAGAGAGTAAGTATAATAAAAGAAGAACAATATGACGAAGAAATTTATCGATACCGACAATAGTTGATATAATTTCACATTAATTGAGTTAATTATTGATAGCGCTAAAAATGAATAGGCGAACCATAAGATAACTCTCGCTAAAATATTGTCAAAAATATAAAAAGAGTAGGGGAAGTTTTTGACCCCTTTCAAAATCGATTCGATAAAGATATTGCCGGAGCTATACTCTTGAGAATAATTTCTTTCAAATTCCAAATTTTTTAAATCGGGAAGATTGACGAGAATTTTGTCTTCAAGAAATTCTACTTTTACGTCGGTAAAGTTATAAAATTCTTTATCGTATAAGACCTTTACGAGACCAATATTCTCTTTCCGAATATCTTCAAAATATAATTTGAGAACTTTGTAATAATCTATCGAGTAAAATATATCCAATATCTTATTAATTTCAAGAACGCTAATTTTTTTGTTTAGAAAATATTCTCCGGAAGATAGGTCTTTTATATACATTCTTGATACAAAAACCCGGTTTTTTTCGTCTTTTATTTTATTTATAACGTTATTTTCAAAATCCTTCTCCTCTATATTTTTCTTTAGAGTCTCTTTATAATCAAAAATACTTTTTTCGGAAAAATATAGCCGCGCGTCTTTAATGTTTCTTATCGTTATCTCGTTAATTTTTCTGTTAAATAACAGCGATACCGATAGGACGGCAAGCGAACCGATTACGATAGGGATAAAAAAATTCAGTATTTTGAATTTATAAACCCCGTTTAGTATCATATAGTTGAAAATAAACAGAGATAACAGCAAAGCGACGTAGTATGATTGGACGATTATCGGAACGATAAGGGCGTTTACTATACCGGTCGTATCTATAGCGCCTTTCGGGATTTTAGTAAGATTAATTATATTTATCAAAAAATGAAAAGAAAATACTGCGATAAACAGGACAAGCAGAATAATACAGTATTTTATAATATTAATCAAAAGTCGTTTCATTGTTTTATTCCGGAATAATAAATCTCATTACATTATCGATTATAAAGAATATAAAGATAAATTCCAATCGAAATATTTTAAATAATTTAAAATTTAAAAAAAAATTATTTACCAACGCAAAAATTTGAAAATATCTTGTTAATAATATCTTCCCGCGTTACTTCGCCGGTTATCTCTCCAAGCCGGTCGAGCGACTCTCTCAATTCGAAAGCCGCGATGTCAAGAATTCCGTCCCGTAAATACGGGAAAGAATTTATAATATTCTTATGGGCTTTGTCGAGTAAGTTTTTGTGTCTTTCGTTTGTTATTACTGAGATCTCATATTCTATACCGGCGTCTTGTCGGTTTGTCAAGAGCGATATGAAATTGTTGTTAAATAATTCTATGCCCGTTCTGTTTTTTGCGCTCATTTCAGAAATTTTAAAGTTTTTCCTTATTGATAAAAAGTCGGTAATTTCGTCCGTCAGAGCGGAAGCGCTTTTTATTAAATCGATTTTATTAAGAATAACGATTAGATTTTTATTTTTATCAATTTCCATTATATTCTTTTTATCTTCTTCCGACAATCCCAACGAGGCGTCGAGAACGTATAGTATAACGTCCGAATTTTGAGATAGGTCGACCGCTCTTTTAGTTCCTTCCATTTCTATCGGATCGGTCGTATAACGAAGTCCGGCGGTGTCGTAAAGTCTTACGCCGAAACCTTTGATATTTATAATCGCGTCGAGGTAGTCCCGCGTCGTGCCGTGAATATCCGAAACGATAGCTTTATCCTCGTTTAAAAGAGAGTTGAATATCGTAGATTTGCCGGAATTTGTTTTACCGATCAGAGTAGCTCTAACCCCTTCTCTAAAAAATCTCCCCCTTTCAAAACTTAGCAGTAAACTCTCTAAGTTTGAGTTAATCAAAGCTAACGACTCCATCCATTCCTCTACGTCCGGCGAAATATCTTCTTCCGGATAATCTATGAGAGCTTCGACGGCGGTAAGAAGCGTAGAAACGGAATCCTTTATCCTATTAATCTCGTCGCGAACGGCGCCGTTTAACTGCCTCGACGCTACTATTGCCGACTGTTTAGTCGACGCGTTCACGACGTCCATTATAGCTTCGGCTTCAGACAGATCGATTTTTCCGTTTAAAAAAGCCCTTTTGCTATACTCTCCGGGATCGGCAAGGCGCGCTCCGTTTTTTAAAAGAATATTGATAATCATCTGAGAAATCAACTCGCTCCCGTGGCAGTCTATCTCAAAACTCTCTTCGCCTGTAAAACTTTTATCCTTTCCGAAAGTTATGAGAACTACGCTATCGATCGCGTCCTTGCCGTCCATAATAAAACCGTAATAAACCTTATGGGACTTGATATTCTCTATTTTTTTGCGATTCTTCCTTAAAAATATTTTATCGATAATCGACCAACAGTTGTCGCCGCTCACTCTGATTACGGCGATAGCCGACGCCCCCGACGGGGTCGCTTTAGAACAGATAACGTCTTCATAATATAATCTTTCTTGTTTCATACAACTTTTACCGCTTGTTCCTAAAGAACTCCGCATTTTACGAAAAATTACGTAATAAGTCAATGTAAAACGCGGAGAGTTCGCGCCTCGAAAATGACAATTTTTAAAATGACACATATGAGGTCGAAAATAAAAATGACACATATGGGGGGGGATTTTTCTCCCTAAGAATTCTACGTCTCATATGCGTCAAACTGAACCCTCATTTTCCCTCGACTACGCGCGGGACTCGAAATCGAGGGTTCAATGGATGAGCATATGTGTCAATTTTTCTATGAGCCAATTGTCGTCGCGCCCCGATAAAAGCGGGAATTCCCGTTTTGAATATACTAAAATACTAAATGGCGTTCATGCAGGGACCTTATCGGGGCTTGCGCCGGCGCCCATATGTGTCAAATTATTTTTGACACATATGGGACTTTTTTATTTATCAGGGCGCGGCGCTTTTAAAAATTGGAGGAGACTATCTCTTTTCTAATAGTTGACGTCGAATCTGACGGGCCGATCACGGGCGATTATTCAATGATACGTTTTGAAAGAAGAAATGGGGTCGGCTCGTTAGTCAAAACAACGCATTGCCGTAAATAAAGCTATCCCGCCGGTCGTCTTTGACGCGCCGCTTACGCGGGGTTGGGGGAGACAACAAAATATCCGCTATGATTATCTGATGTAAGCCAGTTGTAGCGAAACTTGATTAAACTTGTCACCAAACCATGGATCCAGCCTTGAAACCAGATTTATATATGCACCAATACTTTCCGATCTGTCTGCTTCCTTTACCGCTTCGATCAGATTGGGTTCGGCGGGGTTTTGGTAGTAGGCGATCAGTTTGGGCAATACGGTTTTTTCGAGTTGTTGTTCGGAATAGTTGGGGAAGTATTTTTTGCCCCATTTGAGGATTTCGACCGTAAGCGCTTTGTCATAGTAAGCCTTGGCATCTTCATAGGTCAGGCCGGCGGCGGTTAGTAGTTCGGCGAGCGTCGTATCATAGCCGGCGATATCTGCCGAATTTTCCGCCCGCCCCTTAAACAAAAGAGCGCATCGTCTGAACACGCCTTCGGGCCCGTCGGGGAATTCCTCTTTGATAACTTTCGCCGCCTTGACATTTTCGATTTTGATTGGAGAATAGAATGAATAACATACAGGTAAAAATAAATCGCATAAAATTACTCCTTTAACGTTTATCTTAATATTTAAATAATTTTAATTGAGGAATTTCTTTCTTGATTAAATCAAAATGATTATCGTAAGTCCAGAAAAATGTATTATTTTTTATTGAAAGAAATGTTAAAACGGCATCCTGAAAAGGAACTGTTATTCCGTTCTTTTTGAGTAAATTTAAAATTTTACCAATCTCAATCCAATCGTTATCTTTAATTTCAAAAAAAGTAAAATCCGCCAAAGACTCAATAATAAGATCGATCTCTTTATCAGTTTTTGCTCCGTGAATTAATTCGGCTTTAATTATTCCGCAGGTTGCCATATCCTCATTTTCGAATATCTCTATCTTGTCTTTATCAGGTTTTTTCCAGAGGTCAATTATTACATTTGTGTCTACTAATATCATACCCTACTAATATCTCTCAAATCGTCGACAGATTTTTCATCGATGTCAATTTTACCGATAGCGTTAAGAAACCGCAAATTTTTTCTCTTTTTACTCTTATTTTCTTCAACTTTTACCCCTCCGATTTTCTCCAACTTCGCAATTATCATATTCCAATCTTCAAGGGGGACAATCACTTTTCCGTCGACTTTTTCTATATGCGTTACAATCATCCTGCGCTCCACGTTTTTAATTATATACTAATCATAATCGTAAATCAATATTTTTTTAAATTTTTGGTTTACCCCGTCGCTTTTTTGGGGATTCGCCGGCGTCCCATATGTGTCGAATTTTAAACTCTTATGAGACGGGCGTTTTTATTGTAAAATCTTTTCATTTGACAAATGAAAAGATTTTGAGTAAATTCTATTTATAGCTAATCAAAATAAGGATAAAAATATGAAAACTAATTCAATTAATACGGTTGTAAAAATTATGGAACAATTACCGGACGACATACAAGAAAATATTGAAAATAAGATTAGAAAGATAGCCAGTAAAATAAACGATGAAAAAAAATGGCAAGATTCATATAAAAACGATAATCTCATAAAATTTGCCAAAAAAGTTAAAGATGATATAAAAAAAGGGAAAATCGAAAAAATGGATTTTAGTAAATTATGAAATCTTACACTGTAGAATCTTTCTGGTCTTGTTATAAGAATATTGATATAAAGAAAAAAGCGCTAGTTAAAAAAGCTTATTATATTTGGAAAAACAATCCTTTTTATCCTTCTCTTCATTTCAAATGTATAAATTATGAAGAAAATATCTGGTCGGTTAGAGTTTGCCGAGGATATAGAGCTCTATGTATATTTGAAAATGATATAGTTACATGGTTTTGGATAGGAAATCATGATGAATACAGTAAATATTTTGGATAAATTTCACATTACATCAAAATGGAGAGACAATCATCCTGCGCTCCACTTTTTTAATTATATACTAATCGTAATCGTAAATCAATAATTTTTTAAATTTTTAGTATCCCCGTCGCTTTTTTGGGGATTCGTCGGCGTCCATATGTGTCAATTTTTATCGGGGAGCGTCGGCGTCCATATGTGTCAATTTTTCTATGAGCCAATTGTCGCGCCCCGATAAAAGCGGGAATTCCCGTTTTGAATATACTAAAATGCTAAATGACGCTCATGCAGGGACCTTATCGGGGGCTTGCGCCGGCGCCCATATGTGTCAATTTATTCGTCGGGGAAGGAAACGCGACGCATATAGCTCCATATGTGTCAATTTTCGTCGCGTCGCGGCGGCGGCTATGAGCCCCATATGCGTCAAATTTTTTTTGACACATATGGGACTTTTTTATTTATCAGGGCGCGGCGCGTCGGGTCGCATATGCGTCGAATTTCAAAAAAGCGACGGGTTCTCTTTCATGGTATCAAATTATGCGCTTCGTTGTTGAATCGGTGTTTAACTCCGGCAGTTTCATTCTCCCTTTACAAATCTCCCGTTTATAAATACGCAATTTTCTATATAATTTGAGAACTCTCTCGCTATCGCGGCTTTTTTATCTTCATCGGCAAGATAGTCGTATTTGATACCAAAATCTGTATATCTATTTAACAACCCTTGATATTTTTTTATTAAGATTTCGTTTTTCGTTGTCAAACCGTCGTAATAGATCAGGCTTTCTCGAACCTTTGTAAGCCCGTCTTTAAAACCGGTCTTTAAAAGTAATGAATATAACAGATAGTTTGTGTTTTCATCTAATATAGCAATATGCCGGTTTTTCATATGATTGTAAGTTTTGCCCACATATTCAGTCAGTATACCTATATCGTCAGTAACCTCTGATAATGAGTTGCATGCCCATATTTCGTCGGTAAGAAATTCTTTACTATCGTCTATTCTGTTATCAAGATACTTTATCAGAATATCATAACTTTTGCTATAATATTTGCCAATGGACCCCAACCCGATTATACTGTTTGAATTAAAAAAATCAGAGCTGACGTCGAGTCTTTTTTCATACTCATATAATATATCCATAACTGCCGGATTATTTTCAGGATTATAACAGTTGCCGTATTGATCGTTACATATAATAGAGAAATAGTCGGAATATTTAATATTATTTATTATCTCCTTTTTTTGCGTTTCGGCTAATTGGGACTTGCTTAGTATAATAGAGATAAAATAGTCGTCCTGTTTATTATTATCTTTTAATTTTGAGACGGCGTAATTAAAATTATCGGCGGCAATTTTTCTTACAAGATTAAATTCATTTTTGTTATGATCTATTTTTCCGCTTTCAACATAAAATCCGGCTATCTTATCAAATTTTATAATGTCCGTATCTTGTTTTCCAATAAAATATTTCCCGTATTTATTGAAGAAATCTTTCTCTTTTTGTATCCAATCAATATTCGGAGTAATATTTATTCCCAACTCTTTAAATATTCCTTCAGGATAAAAAACAGGCGTAGTCTCGTCGGGAAGAATAGAGAGTCTTAGTTTTAGGTTTGTTTTCCTTAATATAGAGATAATATCTTTTTGAGATTTATCTACGCCGGTCGACTTGATAAGCGCAAGAATTCCCGACACAAATGGAGCGGAAAAAGAGGTCCCTTTTGCGCTAAATATATTGTTCCCCGGAGCGACAACGGGGACTCCTTCCCCCGGAGCGTAACAATCCACATCGTTTCCAAAATTGGAATACCCCGATATTTGTCCATTCCAATTTATTGAACCGGCGCTTAAAGTATAATGATGATTTGCCAACGGCTGATACTTTGCGTCCATACTATCGTTACCGGCAGAACAAACAACCCATATACCGTATTTCTCGCATTCTGCAAACGCTTCATTATAATTGTTTAACGATATAGAACAGTAAAAACTTAACTTTTTGTTTATCTCCTCCCTCTCTTTTGGGTTGTAAACTTTATCTTTCTTAATAATTGAAGAATAATCCGTCCCGACGCTAAGATTTATGATATCCGCATTAAACGCTATTGCTCGCGCTATACCTTCAAGTATCATCATGTCGGTAGTAAACATCTTATCCTTATCAAAACTATAACCTAATACCTGTATAGGGATAATGCTTGAATCGGGCGCAACTCCTATATCGGGCTTATATACTATTTTATCGATTTTGTCGTATCCGCCGATAACGCTCGCAACTTTTGTTCCATGATCGATTACTCTTTCAATATCTCCGGATGTTTTTGATACGCCGTCTTCAAATATCGCCGATTGAGTAATAACGGAATAGGGATAAATTATACCGGTTGTAAAACAGTCCGAACTCATATCAAAACCAGTATCAAGAATTGCAATTTTTACCCCCTTACCTCTTGTTATTTTCCAGATATTCTCAATATTAAAGTCGGTTATATGCCAATTTTGGAGCCCCCCGCCGAACGTCTCTTGAACATAATTTTTGTTTGCCTCCTTAACGGTAGCAAATTTTCTGATCTTGTTAAGCGTCTCATCGTTAAGATTATTAATTACAACTTGAATATAATTAAAAGTCGGAATATATCCGGATATCATCCCCTCGATTTTTGAGCTTTTTAGTTCATTAATAAAATCGGCATCCGTTTTATCGGGCTTCAATTTAATAATTAACTCGCCTCCGGCAGATTTAACTCCGGTTTTTGAGTCGATAATAATATCCTTTAATTCTGTTTTACTGACAATCCCCGGAGAATAATTAAAACTTTCGTTAACGACGTCTTTTAAATTTTTCTTTTCCTTTTCAAACTCTTCCTTTATAATGTCAATTTTATCCTTATAACTCGTCGAATACAAATCCTCTTTCTTTACTCTGTTTATAATGATTTCCGGTATTTTATTTTCTACAACTTTTTTCATAGTTGTAGTCGTAGTAAAGATAGTCGTAGCCGTCGTCGTCGTCGCTTCTTCCGTTGTAGAAGTTGTCGAATTCGAAGTAATAAAGGGAGTTTTCTTCAGATTAAAACATCCCGATAGCGCTAAAATTAAAAATAACATTACGAACCCGGTTCTTATCATTTAAAAATCTCCAAAATCATTTGAAATACTAACCGAAAGTTTATCATATTTTTGTTATTTTTGAAAAAACTTTCGGATAAAAACGAGTATTTTATACTTGTTTTCAATATAATTTAATGATAATATTATATAAGCGAAACGACGCGCGACTTTTTATAGAAGGAATATTTTTTTTATGGATAAACGGCAAATTGCTCCTAATGTGAGTCTTGAAACGGTTAATGAAGGTAGTACTTTGATATTTACTCTTGACCATTCAAAAATGGATCGCTTAAACATTATGCTGTTTCCTTTTGTAATCATCTGCGTTCTTGGTTTTATATTCCTTCTATTTCTTTACGGAGCTATAGTATCTCTAATCTATTCATACAATTATGATATTGTTTATTTTGAAGCAATTCTTGGTTTACTAATTATTATCTCGGTTATTTGGGGTAAACATAAATTAAAAAAAGCGCCTAAATATGAATCGTTTTTAGTATCAAAAGATTCTACGAATATAATTTTAACAAACGATAATGCAAAATCAATATGTTATGATTTGAAAGATATTAAAGGCGCCTGGTTATATGAATATATAATTAATGGCGCCCTTATGGCGACATATATTGTGCTGTCTAAAAATGAGGGCCATAAAAAAATAAGAGACGATTCGCCTTTATTACTCGTTCCGGTTCATTTATCAACAAGCGAGAAACTTAAATCTATTTATACCGTAATCCTTTTTTATATTGAAGAACATTACCCATGGGTAACTATTGGGCATAATAATGGCTTTTGGAGGATGAATTGAAGAAATATTCAGAACAAAAAAATATCAGCAGTTTCAGTAATATTTCGATGTTTAGGATCGAGCTTATTTACTTATTATTATTTAATATAATTATGTCTAAAATACCAAGAGACATTTCCGGAAAAGAACTCTCAAGAGAAAACATTCAATTTTAGTTATTTATCCATAGTCGTCATAAATAAAACCGCTTCCGAAGTTAGGGACTTGTTTTTCTCAGAATCTGCCTTTTTCAAACCTCGCGTCATCATAGCGCCCTTTTCAGGGTCTTTAGATATGAAGTAATAACCTAAATCCGAATCGTAATTATAACTCGGGATACTATTTTTTAAGTCCTTATTTGACGCGATAATTTGCAAACTTTCTACGCCAAAGGGAGGTTCGACGGAAAATTCGCCAATTTCTATCCATTTATTAGCGTCGTCCTGATTTATGAAACTTACAAATTTTGACGCGCCGTCCGCGTCGTTGACGTCAAGTAAATAAGAATACTTCTCGTCGTCTTTTACGACGTGGCCTACGATGTAATAATATCCGGCTTTATTTATCTTTAAAAGTAATTTTACCGTTTCTCCTCGAGAAAATAAAAGATCGTTTTTGCCTCTATTGGTATTTATATCAACCTTAAAATCGTTAGATACGACTAACCCCTCGCGCAATAATTTATCAAAGCTTGTAGTTTTTGGAAATATATCGTATTCTTTAAATGAAGACGGGGTAAGTCTTATAAAAAAGGAATCAACGCTATTTGAATTTCTATCTACGAGAGAATAAACTAAATCAATTCCCTCTTTTCCCTCCTTTACCTCCTTTAGCTTCTCGTAATAAATACTTAACGAACTATCCGTAGATAATTTTGCGTCGCAATACCAATACTTGCCTTTTTTATAAGTACTAAGAGTATAACCGTATAATGGAATTTCGCTTTTAATGGTAACGACAGATTTTGCATACTCTTCGTTAACGGTTATACCGTTGGTTTTTAACTCTTCAATTTTGTCTATAACTTCCGATTGAACGTCGGCTTCTATCCTAAGCGAAATATCTTGAGTCGTTTGTTTTACTTTTCTTTTCATATAAAGCCTCATAGAATAATCGTCAAAAGAACAAAAGATTGCGTTTATTTTGTTGCTCTGGTTATTAAGGGATTAATTAATGTATCTGAATGCATTATTAGTTCGGAAATCTTTTAAAAATGTCTGCTAGACAAGCTAGGAGTCGTTTGGTGTTGTCTTCAGCCGTGATCGAACTTTCCTTACTATTCTGATTCTGCTGAGCAATAAGTAGATATTCTTGAAAGGATTGGGTCGCCTGATTATTCTTAACAAGCTCGTTAAAATATTCTGCGGCAGTTTTCATCTTACCGGACATAATATAAACCATAAGCAATTTTTCTTGATAATAGGCCAAATACTCAGATTTTGTTAAAGTGAGTATAATTGTTAACCAATGCTCCTGTTCCTGATAATCATTCATAAAATAATACGCATCAATAAGATGATTGATAATAGCTACATCTTGAGAAGAATACCGACTCTTACATAAGAGAATCTTGTTGGCAGTATAGATAACATGCTCATACCTTCTGTTCTCTATATAATTCCTAACAAGCGCTATCTGTTCATCTATCAAATTGTTCGTATTGGCTAGGTAATAATCCAAAACTCTCTCTTCAAATTGTTTTACGGATTTTTGCGCTGCAAACAGCGGATAATATTTAATTTCTAAAAATATATTTGTCGGAACAGAGGGCCACTCCGCGGCTAGAATATCAAAATCATCTCCATTAAATTCAACTCTAATCGAACTATTGTGATTTAACCTCATGCTTGTCAAAAGCTCTTGCATAAGAGTTGTAGCTAATTCTAAGTCTCCTTTTAATAAACATAAGTAAGCCAAATAAGTATTAAGAATATTCTCATATTCCTTGTGTTTTGGATTGTTTTTTAATCCAAAAAATAGTTTTTCTGCAACAGCATAATCCCTATTCTGCATAGCATAAAAAGCATAGTCAAATACAAGATTGATATCGTTTTTTTCAAAAGATTTTTTTATTATGTCTCCTGACAATGTATATGCTACAGCATATAATGCTTCTATTTCCAAACGACGATCTTCCTTGGACTCCTCTATTTCAAATATTTTTATAAATATCTCATTTATAAGTTGCTTTTGTATATTTAACTCGTTCTTGTCATTGGTAGCCGTTGCGATCGCAAGTTTAGCTTGTAGATCTTGCAATATATCATCCACAAATGTTTTTTCGTTAGTTTTAGTTGTTTTTTCCTGCATTTTATTATCCTATTTCATAAAATAGAGCTTATGTATAGCTTGTCAAGCCCAATAATTCATCAAAAAGATACCGTTTCAAAATTATACCACAATCGGAGCGCAAAGTCTTGTAAAAAATCAAAAATATTTATAATAACTTAGGGAATCAGAGTTTTGTTGTAAAATCCGAAATTTTATTTTGTAAATTTTGGGATATTTGTTTTTCTCTTACTAATTCAGGATGTCTATTAAGAATACAAAACGCTTTTTTTATGTTGTCTTCTGCCTTTTTTATATAAGTTACATTTTTTGTAATCTTATAATAATCAAAATATACTAACGAAAATATATGCAAAATTATCCAATAATATGAAGAAAATGCCGCATCATTATTTTTCCAACGACTAAATTTCTTTTCGTATTTTCTTCCGAGTTGCAACATATGCTCAATTTCTTTCTTTGGCAAATCAGTAAATATTTTTTCGTTTTCCCAGTCTCCCATTAAAGAATCTATTAATAGCTGTTGTGGACTGCTTTTTTTACGTTTGGTTAACGCGTCCATATATGGGCCATTATATTCTGCGCTGTAGATTTCAGCATAAATCTGCGGATTGTTTTTATTATATTTCAGATACATATTTCCATACTTAATAGCATTGTCATAGTCGCAAAGCGCATTGCAAGCAGCTACTAAAACTTCCAGGACCTGAGCGCTAACGGCGTTTGTTCTAAGCAACTTTTCCATTTCTATCTTAGCTTCATCGTACCTGCATAATTCGATTAATATTTTTCCTAATATAGTTCTATACTCTAAATGCTCCGGATAGTTGTGAATAAGTTTTGAGAAATAACCCTCAGCCAATTCATAATTATTACTAAAAAAAGCAGAAAAAGCGGCAACCTCTACAACATCCCAAACATTTGACTCGGCGTTTAAAATATATTCTGAAATACGATTAACCTCATTATACTTTTCAACCTGCATTAAATAGGGATTAATCAACCTAAAATGAGTAACAATCCTAGAAAAAGGCTCGTCTTGACCTCTCGACAATAACATATCTTGGTTTATTAGACCCAATACTTGTTGAACAACTTGTTCTTTTTGAGCAGAAGACAATCTACCAAACTTATCATTAGCTTTTTTAACAGCTTTTTCTAAATCATCCGGCTCTAAAATTTTATTATTTAAATGCATATTATTTCTTATCGAATGTTGCAAGATTCGATTACCTCCGGAAAGATATATCGTCAAAAGAACAAAAGATTTCGTTTGTTTTATTACCACTATACACAATATAATCTCTTTAGTAAATACAAAAGTTTAAAGAACTTCACCCCATTTTTTATGCCGGTTTGGTTATCTGAACCGGCTTTGTCTCCGCCAATTTTTGGGGTAAGAGAATCGGCGCATATGCGTCGCGTCGATAATGCGCGATAATTGCCGAAAAAGCGGGGTAGGGGACACTTAATTTTTGTATTCTGTCAGTTTTTTGGGGCGGGAAAATTGACGCATATGCGCCGCAGCGCTCTTTAATAAAAAATTCGACGTATTTCGACATATATGGGATAAATAAAATGACACATATGAAACAGATATTTTCTATTCCCCAAAAAACTGACGGATTACTTATTTTTTTTAAATTTGTATTGACAAAAAGGCTCAGTAAGTATATTTTATAATAGATGCGCATATTATGGAATAGTCCTGAGTATCAGGATAATATAAACAATATTTTTAGGAGCGTTATATGAAAAAGAGATTTTTAATTTTATTTTTTGCGTTGATTATCCAGTTTAACATGAGTCCTTTAATTAATGATTTGGAAAATATAGAGATTAAGACCTATAGTTTATCAGAATTTAGAAAATTAAATTATGATAGTATAGAACAGTTTAATAAATTTTACAATCAATTTAACATTAAAACTGAGGAATTTAAAGAATATAAGACTAAGATGTATGAAAGATCGAATGATTTTATTAAATTTATGTCTATAACAACTAAAAGAAAAGATCAATTTAAAGATTATTTAAATAAGACCAAAAAAACATCTTATGATGGATTTACAAAATCGTATCCTTTAAAACAATTAATTACTGAAAATTTAGAAAAAATTGAAGAGGTAGAAAAACAATTATTGTTAACTAAGGTAAGTATAAGGAGAAATAATAATATTTTTCAAATTAATGTCATAAATCCTCCAAGAAGCGGAGAACCATTAAATATATTATATGATCCAACCAACGATAGCAATATTGCATACAATTCAGAAAATGTGAGATTATTTGTAAATATTAAAGATAATGACGAGAAAAATTTAAATAATCAAAATAAATCTGAAGAAGCAGAGAGGAAAATAAATAAATTATTATTGAAAAAATATATAGTATCAAATCAGTATGACATAATAAATGAGATTCTCAATATTAATAAAAGCGGAAATAATATGTTTGAAAAGATAATCTATACGCCGAGAATATCTTTTATTAATTATTTAATTTCGGTTGAAAATTTAAATATAGAATACGGAATAGAGATGTTAAAATAAATTTAATCTCTTTTAAAAACAAAAACATGAGCTAACAAGCCGAATAACCTCAAATTGAATCGACATTCGGGTTATTGGTATTTTCTTTGTGATACATTTTTATATTTTTTGGAATAGGGGTTCAGTATGATGTTGGTTAGACTCGTTATATTTATGATCTTCATTGTGTGTTCAAATTTATATTCTCAGCAAGGTAATTTAGATGATTTTGATATGGACTACTTGTCAGCCGACGACAAAAATGATTTTGATTTTGATATAAGCGACTACCTATTGTACGATAATGAAAACGACTTTGATTCTAAATTATACAGAATTAATTCTTATGCAGAATTTTCCGGACTTTATAAGTTAAGTAATGTAGATTTGATTGTTGATAGAGTAATTTTAAAAATAAATTTGGACGAAATAAAAGAATACTATAATGAAAATAGTAAAAAGTACAGTGATAATAGCGAATACCAAGATACTTGGCTTTATAATTATTTTAGTGAAAATATTCGGATAGTTCTTACGCGATATTCTGAATGGGTGTCATTCTTTTATTTATATATATATGCTCGCGATAAAGATAAAGCGTTCAAAGTATTAGAAACTGTTTATAATTTGAATTTTTATTTAGGTCAACTTTTAAATAAGTATGATAGAAATAAATTCGAAAGAAATTTGAAAAGATTATTTGTCGAAGAGCATTATAAAAACCCCGAGATCTTTTTATTGACAAATTCTCAAGAAATAAAAATTAAAGGAATTGAAAAGATAGAAAATAATGTATCCCATAGACACATATTACAAGAATTAAATAAAAATGAAATTTTCAAAGAACTTAACGATCCGTTTATGCTTACAGATAATGTTAAGGAAATGATTAAAGACTATTTAGATAATATTATCATAAATAACAACATAAAAAATCTAAATGATATCAGTGAAGTAGATAGAATATATTATGTTTACGATTTTTTAATGGAAAAAATGAATTTGAAAAAGAGCTATGATTTTAAGGAAACAACTTCGAAATTTTATCAAGGGGCATACGATTTATGTTTAGAGTATGAAAAAGATGGATATTGCACAGGAGATTGTTTAAGCGCGCTATTTATATACCTTGCGGTAGCAAGAGAGATGGGGTTGTTAATAAACATAGCAAAAGTTGTTAAAACTTCTGATAATATTTATACCGGCAATCATTTTGCGGGGGTAGTTTATTTAAAAGAATTAAAAGAATATATTACATTAGATATTGGACTTACGATAATTGGAAATAGAGAAAAAGATATAATAATTGAAACTGACAGAGACGCTCTGTTGTATAATGCCGTATATATATTAAATGATAATAAATTTGATAAAAGAGATTTATTTAATATAATAACAAAATCGTACAATGAGAATAACCCATTTATTCTTGACCATTATATTAGGGTAATACCAACAAACAAGGAGGTAAATAGTCATTCAGAATATCTTATCAAGTTGATAAACTCGCGAATTGAGAAAATAAAGAATCATAATGATCAGAATTTTAATCTTGCTTTATATTATTATTATTTATCGTTGATATATTATAAATATGAAAGATATGAAGAGAGTAATATGTATATAGATATGTCGTTAAATTATGACAGTAATATAATGGAATCATACAAATTAAAAGGTGACCTATGTTATAGATTGGAAAAACATAGAGAAGCAATAAATTATTATAGAAAATTTGTTGATTATGAAAATATCGATTCTATAGATAAAATAATCGAGGTGTATTATAAAATAGCATGGATATATGCATGTAGTTTAAATGATAAAATAAAATTTAATGAAATAATTGATGAAGCTTTTAAATTACAGAGGAATAAAAAATATCATCTTACATGGAGCGATATAACTGTTTTTATAAATTATACTTATGTTGAAATACCGGGATGCTCTTTGTTAATTTATGATGATAAAGGCGCATTATCGAACATTTATCTTTCAACTCCTATTAAGTTAAATAATTTATTAATAGATAAAGGAGATTATATAATAAAAAAATCGATAAGTCTCTATGATAATGGTTATCTTAAATACGGCTACTTAGCGGAAGATTTCTCAATCAAAGTAGGCGATAGTGAATTAATGTTAAAAAGTGGGGAAATGATCGCTTTTTATGAAACCGGCGAGATAAACAATGGCTGTTTAGCAGGTAATCAAGAGATAATGGTTGGAAAAAATAAGATAAAATTAAAATCGAATGCGAAAAATGGGAAATATGATATAGGTTTATATCAAAATGGCAATATTAATTACGGCTACTTAGCGGAAGATTGTCCAATCAAAATAGGCGATAGTGAATTAATGTTAAAAAGTGGGGAAATGATACGATTTTATGAAACCGGCAATGTTAGCGCCGGCTACTTAGCGGAAGATTTCTCAATCAAAGTAGGCGATAGCGAATTAAATCTAAAATCCGGAGAAGGTATCGGGTTTTATGAAACCGGCAATGTTAGCGCCGGCTACTTAGCGGAAGATTTCTCAATCAAAGTAGGCGATAGCGAATTAAATCTAAAATCCGGAGAAGGTATCGGGTTTTATGAAACCGGCAATGTTAGCG
>Ga0208940_1001455_pt1 | contig 24764 bp, 24 predicted proteins | sample AD_JPNNA6_MetaG_FD_184445 | JGI IMG/M metagenome (GOLD analysis project Ga0208940, IMG submission 184445) | Active sludge microbial communities of municipal wastewater-treating anaerobic digesters from Japan - AD_JPNNA6_MetaG (SPAdes) (version 2) | ecosystem: Engineered > Bioreactor > Anaerobic... | reverse complement strand
CTTAATTGGTGAGCGAAATTGTCCCGAAGGTTTCCAAGCCTCTCATAAATGTGGCTGACTTTCTTGGCGGCTTTCTTTCTCTCTGGAGATCCTTTAGGCAGCTTGTCTTTTTTACTCTGCTCTCTGCAAAGCCTCTTCACATTCAGCGAGATATCTCTGGTTCTCTATGAAAGTTCCATCAGAGAATACAGCAAAGTTGGATATACCAACGTCTATACATACCGCTTTCTCGGATTTCGGTAGAACAGCGCTTGGGGCATCTTCTACCAGAAAAGACACATGCCATTTCTTTGTAGAAGACCGTCTGATAGTCAGGCGCTTAATGGTTCCTTCAATGTGGCAATTTGGATCTTTGTTGGCTTCAATCTATAACGAAACACTTTAGGCATCTTTGAGATATAGACTTTATTGCCTAATAAGTCTTACGGTCGTAGGTACGGGCTGTATCCCGCCAATGAATTGGCGGGGATTAGCCCTGAGTTCGTCCTAAAAAGGCCTCAGCCTCTTGCGTCTTGGAGGCCTGGGGCCGACGCTGTTTGGCATAGGCAGCGGTGCGTTATCAATCGGGCATCGAACAGCAGCTCAGAGCGGCACTCGATAAGCAGCTCATGCGATGCTCAGTGCCAAAGGGGACCTTTTTTATCTTCTCAGCCACCTGTCAGATACCGCTCAGCTTTTCAACCAGCCGGTCAACGATTCGGTCGAGGCTGATCCTGGCGGGGCTCTCAGTCCCAACAAATGGCCGGCCCCTGTCGGCCAGCTTCCCGATTGCAGGGTCCAGCGGAACCTCTCCCAAGAACTCTATGCCCAGACCTGACGCAACCGCCTCTGCCTGCCCCTTCTCAAAGACGTCAATGGTCTGGCCGCAGTGAGGGCAGAGCATACCGCTCATGTTCTCGATTATCCCAATTATCGGCACCCCCATCGACCTAAACATGCTGACTGCCTTGGCTGAGTCCAGGAGGGCCACGTCCTGCGGGGTGGTGACGATGATAGCTCCGTCCAGTCCTGGAAGGAGCTGAACCAGGCTGATGGGCTCGTCGCTGGTTCCCGGCGGCAGGTCGACTATCAGAAAGTCCAGGTCCCCCCAGCTGACGTCAGCTACGAACTGCTTGATGGCAGCCATCTTCATGGGACCCCTCCAGACGACGGCTGAGTCGCGGGAGGCCAGTATGAGGGCCATCGATATCACCTTTATGCCATCGGCCATTGCCGGCTCGATGCCCTCAGGTCCTGATCTAAGCCTCTGATCCTCGATGCCCATCATCTTGGGGATGTTGGGCCCGGTGATGTCTGCATCCAGGAGGCCGACTCGAAATCCCCGGCTCTTGAGGTTATGGGCAAGGTTGACGGAGACCGTGCTCTTGCCTACCCCTCCCTTGCCGCTGCCAACAAGCACCTTGTGCTTGATCCGGGAGAGCTGCGAAGATGACGCAAAGGCCTGGGATGCCCGGGGATCGGAGCAGCTTCCCTTTGACGCACAGCTCTGGCACGAGCTGTCGCAGCTCTCAGGCGATGCCTTTTCGGATGTCTTGCTGGCGCTTTCTGCCGGTCTTCTCTTTCCTTTGCCGGGCTTAGTTCTTGGGACACTCTGGTCAGCGTTCTTCATCCAGATCTCACCATCAGAGGATTTCTGGCCCGGAGAAGCGAAGAGTACCTTCACCGTCCATCATATCCATGGCACTTCTGCCCACCAGATATAGTTTTCCAAAAGAGATGTGCATGGGCCGGTCGCTGGCATTGGAATAAGTATTTTGTTTCGTCTATCGGGATTTTTTTTCGTGATATTTGAGTGGGGATCTGCATAGGCCGATGAGAGGCATGACCAGACTGAACCTGAAAGGCACCGATATCATACCCCCAGAAATGGCTGAAATATGCCAGAAGATTGCTGCCTCCAGCAGTGACGCCATTGGACACTGCCCCCTTTAACGGGCGCCTATGTTTTTTTGCAGCCCCTGTGTTTCCGAATTTGAAAAAAACGCCCAAAATTACAGCTAGATTTCAGATCTTGGCGAAAAAGAAAAGCCGACCGTCCAGACTGGACCGGGTGATCTTCTTCTCTGCCTCAAGGATCTTCAGATACTTCATCAGGTCGGAGCACGACAGCTCAGTCCCTGCAGACAGGTCTTCAACCGTAGCTCCTTGATTTAAAAGGGAGAGTATCTGGGCCTCTGCTGCCGGCGGAACTTGCCAGTCCCAGTCCGGGATGATCTCTGCATCCGGGAACACCTCCAGCATATCCAGCATCTCATCCTGGCTGAGTGGCAGGACGGGTTCGGATGGGGGGCGGACAACGGTGTTGAGCTGGAGCCGGTCAGGCGAGATCTCCTCCGCGGCTTTGGCAATCCTTTCCGCATCGGTCTCGTTCACTCCTTTTACCAGCATCACCTCGAGCCAGATCTCACCTCCGAACTCCGTTCGGAAGGACTTAAGCCCCTCTATGATGTCTCCGATGAGCAGTCCTGGTGCAGGGCGGTCTATCTGCTCGAAGACATCCTGGCTTGCAGCGTCCAGAGAAGGCAGAACCAGGTCTGCAGAGGCCACCTCCCGGCGCACCGCCGGGCTGGTCAGAAGGCTGCTATTGGTTATGACGGCAATCGGTCGGTCCATCATCTCCCTGGCGGCTCGGATTATATCGCCGAGGCCAGAGTGAAGCGTGGGCTCGCCTGATCCTGCAAATGTCAGAAAATCGAAATCCTGGTCGCAAACCGATCTGATCTCGCGCAATACCCGCATCTCAGGTACGAAGCGATCTCGCCTGGTGGTGAGACACGTTGTCGACCCTATCTCGCAGTAGCTGCAGTCCATGCTGCATGTCTTGAGCGGAAGCAGGTCAACTCCCAGCGATAGTCCCAGCCGTCGGGAGAGCACTGGTCCAAATACGTGATCCATCCATCACCGATCCTCTCCGGAGATTCGCCGGATCGATCTTAGCTCCTCAGCTTTAACTGTGCTGCCAATGGCTTATATCACTGTTGATCAGGCCAAGGAAGCCAAAAAAGCGTGATAGGAGAATGCGATTCTTCGGAAAAAAAGCTCCTGGTCTGGCTGGACGCAGTCGCTAGCCGCAATGAATCGAAAAAGCAGCCTTGGGCCTGATGCAGGAGGCATGACTGAAAAATGCTGTCTCGATTTTGTGGCAGATTGGCCGTATAGTCCAAGCCAGAGAACATAATTGCTCTTCTTATGCCTTTTGTTCTCGACTATCCACTATCGCCTTTGCAACCCTGACCGCGATATTGGCGCCGGGTATCAGCATACCTGCTGTCGTCTCCCCGAGATCGAAGATAAGATCGCGAGTAACGACCTTCTCAACCTGCTGCCGCAGAGTGATTCCGCCTGTAGCCATGGCTCCGGTCAGGCCGTCGAACTCAGCCACGGCCGTCTTTCCCTTTGCTTCCCATTTATATTCAAAAGCGTATACCGGTCGGAAGTATAGCTCAATTTTCTTGATATCAACGCTCTCCGTGTGTATCTCGTCTGCCTGGATTGGCCTTAGCATCGATGTGAGAACCTGTCTTACAGCGGCGCTTGCATGCATTTCAGGCTGCACGATGATGTTTCCCTCTGGCGCAGCCTTTGAGAGGTCAGTTACGCGTTCTTTATCAAATAACAGGTACTTCTTCCAGTCTCGTTGCTGATTATGCATGGCGTCAAAGATGAATTCAGAGCTGTTCTCCTCGACGCAATGCTCGACTCCGTCAAGTACAAACTGGTGAGGCTCAGCAGTCACATCATAATCCGTTCCGTTTATCGTAACACGCCGGACTTCGGGCGCGAGAACTGGAACGATAAAATTTCGCCTGCGGTCGTATTCATAGCATACCTGGCAGACAACATGCCAGAACGGCTCGTACCTGCATTCGCTGTATGAAATCTGGACTTCCTCAGCCTTTGGTCTCGAAAGCAGTCCAGCCAAACCGCTGCTAAATACCATCGTCTTTTTATCCCATGCCTTTTCCCTTGCCTTTTCCATATTTATCATTGGAAGCAGGCGAAATATCTCCTCCTGGCCCAGCGTAATTTCCATTCGATGCCCTCCTTGCCTGTTATCAGCACAACATAAGATCCCTGCTTATCTAATATCTCTTTCGCAAATAGAGACATGAAGATTATTCTCAATCAGTATATTATAAATATTTGTTAATTGGCGACGACGCAACCCGCCGCAGAGCTCCAAGGACATTACGATAAGATAAATTGAGGATTACGATCAACGTCGGATTCTGAGACCTACATGAAACTATAGTTTTGGATTTTGAGGTCTTATGTAATGTAATTCTTTTTGGCGCTCAATTGTCGCAATTTACTTCCAGATTTTGCTAGCTTCCACTAGGTCAGATGACTCCGGCTCTTCTGAGCGTTCCAAGCTGAAATGCGAATAAATAGCGAATCATTTGATTAAGCAGAAATGGTTATATAATTGTCCGAGATCATACGATATTTTATGCTAACATTGGCCATGGTGGTATGAATAAATGAGCTATCAAACTCCATTGGGTAAAATCAAGCGCGTCTTTATCGCGACTCTTCTATTGCAGGCCGCCCTTATATGCACAGCAATTCAGGCAACATCGGCGGAGGAAAACACAATGACCATTGCTATCGGCGACTGGGCTGGCATCGGGACGGATCCTACGCTATATGTAAGAGCTTTTCCTGGGGTGGGTACCATCCAAACCCATCATCAATATACTCACTTAGAGCCATTGATAACTCTAGATAATAAAGGAAATATAATTCCATGGCTGGCCGAGTCTTATGAGGTTTCTGACGATAACAAGGCCATAACCTTCCATCTGCGGAAAGGAATAAGATTTGCTGATGGAAAACCTCTTAATGCTTCTGTATTGAAATTCAATTTTGACAGATTTTTGACTTTTGGATTTGTCGCTGCTTTTGGCAAAAACGGGACGAAATCACCCCTTTATGTCAACTATGAGCATTCCGATGTAGCAGATGAATACACCTTAATATTGCACTTCACTGAAGGTTGGCTTGATATGCCTAGGGATATTGCATTCACTAGAATCTACGGCAATTTCATACACCCTGGTGATGTCGATCCTGCCTGGGATATCAAGGGAACACTGAAGAAGGAGAAGAGCTTCAACGGCCTTGGGCCTTACTATGTGGATGAGAATGAGTCGGTCTCCAATCAGAAGATAGTGCTCAAGAGAAGACACTCCTGGCGTGACGATTATGAATTTCATAAGCCCAGGTTGGATCAGATTGTACTCAAGCTGATAAAGGATCCACAGGTTGCTGTGGCGGCTCTGGAAAAGGGAGAAGTCGACTACATCAGCAGATATTGGAATGTACCTCTTGATTCGCTCTCTGGTCTAGAAAAAAATCCAGCCATCACAATAAAAACTAGTCCAGGTTCCACTATGCTGTATCTAACGACTGCTTATTGGAAGGAGCCTTTTATTGGTGAAGATGGAATACTATTGAGAAAGGCTATGTGCTATGCGCTGAACCGAAGAGAAATGGCGGAAGGAGCCTTTAGGGGCTACGCCAAGCCGGCTACAAATTCGATGCTTCTTTCACAGCTGAAGCCCGATTGTCCAGAGTGTTGCCTCATGGGATATTATTACGATCTGGATAAGGCAAAGGAGCTAGTTGCTAGGGCTGGGTGGAGTGATAAAGATGGAGATGGTATTTTAGATAAGAACGGGAAGTCGCTCAAGAATCTTGATATGGTATTAACTTCGGACTCGGGCTTAGCATGGCAGAAAGAACTTGGGGCGATCGTAAAAACCCAATTCAGGATGATAGGTATAGATGTAAATATACGAATGGTGGATCCAAGCATTTACTATAATTTAAGAAATACTGGCGATTATGATTTAAAGATGTGGTATACTTCTGGTGGAGCAATATCATCTGCCGGGGATTTTGGAACTACTTTTAATTGGAAAGGTCCATCTGGGAGTTCAACAGATTCGATAAATGATTATAGTAATCATAACAACTCGCTAGCAGTGGCAATAGATGGTGCGAAATCGTCTAACAGCAGAGATCGCCAAGAGGAATATCTGTGTCAGGCTTGTAACATATTATTTGAAGAAGCGGGGACAATTCCATTGCTCTTCGAGATGCAGTATGCAGTTATGAATAGCAGGATTAAAGGATTTCAGTTAGGACCATCTAAGAGTTATACTGAACTAGATAACGTGATGGAGTGCTGGGCAACATAGAGTCTCACGCCATTTATTTTTTTTTAATTTTTTTTTAATTTATTATTAATAGCAACAACTAATCAATAAAAGCATTTTGAAATATATATTTGAAATTCACACGTCTTTAAATATCATGCCTACTTAATTATCTACGATGAGTTCTCCTCATGAACCATAGTATGGAGGTGACAGCTATGGAAGGAATTACTAAAATAGAGATACCGGAAATTGAGGGGCTTCAAGAAACCTTTGCCGAGAGTACGGTAAATTGCATCCATCCAGGCGAATGTGGTCACTGCTAGTGGACTAACAAAGACGTCTTAAATGTAGGGGATTCCAAAGAACCTTGCCAAGAAGCAATCAGCCCTAACGGGTTGATGAAGCTCGGAACTAAACTGCAGGTTGTTAGGAATCCCTTCAAATTTAATTATTTGGGATTAAGACTATGACTAACATTCATATATTAAAACAAGATAATAAATATACCATATTCAATCCAGAATCGCTTTCCTTATTCTCTGTATCAGAGACTATTGGAAAAATGCTTGAATCTTATAAGTCTGGGTCAGACCGTCTGCCAGAAAACTTGGGCTGCAATGACCCATATATAGCTAAACTATTGGACTGTTTTGACGAATCTGTTAATTGCAATACATGCAGGGGCAAAAGCTATGGGCAGAAAGATCCAAAGGCACTCTGCCTTATAATAAGCCATGACTGTAACCTCCGATGTGGATATTGCTTCGCAGATCATGGTTCATTTGGTGGAGAAAAGAAGCTTATGGACGTTGAAACCGCGAGAAAGGCCATGGATAAGCTTCTCAGTAAGAGTAGCAGCAATTTCATTTCGTTTTACGGCGGCGAGCCATTTCTGAATTTTGATTTGATGAAAGATGCGGTTGAATACGGCGGCCAAAATAATTTAGATATTAAATATACAACTATAACTAATGGAACCATCATGAATGCCGATATCAAGGAATTCGTTCATACAAACCTATTTGCGTTGCAATTTAGCCTAGATGGCCCAAAAGAGATCAACGACATACAGCGATTCGGAAGTGTTGAAAGCGTTCACGACCGAGTTGTCGAGTCCTTGGGACTGCTAAAGACAGGAGCCTATCCACTATCGATAAAGTGTATTCTCACCAAAAAAAGTGTCAATAACCTGAATGCTATCATCGAGCACCTCAGTTCGCTTGGCGTAGGCTCCATAGCATTTGCGGAGGCATCTTTGCTTTCGGAAGATAGCGAACTTCATATGTCAGACTCAGAATATGAGCGCTGCATAACTGAATTGTCCCAGATACTGGTCAGAAACCTGGATCAGTTGGCGTCAGGAGATGACGTGCCAGTGCTTGGTCCAATCTTTGATATCCTGCGCTCATTGACCACCATGACTAGAAAGATCAACTGCTGCTCTGCTGGAAGGGAATATCTAGCCGTCACTGCTGATGGAGATGTATATCCCTGTCATGGATTTGTGGGGATAGACGATTTTAAGATGGGAAATGTTCGTGATGAGGATTTTCCCGAGGCGACATATTATACTATCAGGAATATTTTCAACGATCTCAACGTCGATACTTCCAATGAATGCAGTTCCTGCTGGGCCAGGTATCTCTGTGGTGGCGGATGCGAATTTTATTCTTATGTATAGAGGATTTCGAGCAACCCCTCAATTTGGACCTTGATTTAAATAGTATTTATAAAGCATTGCCCAAAATTGGCGGTTAATCGAAATCCTCGTATATAATAACGATTTGTCAAAACCCACCAAGAGGGGATGCATGATGACCAAATCCATCTTGGAAGCCCTGCTGCCAAAGGCGGCAGAGATCTTCCAGGATAAGACTAAGATGCAGAATATCGTCAAGAGATTTAGAAGACGCAGCAATATTGTCCCGAATCCCTTGCCGAGATGACCTTATTGACGTAAATATATGTCATATGGAGCAATAATTCAAAATTTAACACAAATACCAGGGAATAAGTCCGTAGGTGGTCGTTATGATAGACTCAAGAGATATTCATGTAATTCAAAGAGATCGCAGATATGTTGTTTTTCATCCAGAGTCCCTCAGCCTGTTCTCTGTTGCAGAGGATATCGGGAGACTTTTGAAATCAAATGAGATACATCCCCACACTTTAGGTTCGAAGGATAGGTGCAGTATTGATAATATATTAAACCATTTTTCAGAAAATCTTGAGCTGAATTCGGCCAAAGACCTTAAATGGAAAAAAACGGAGCCAAGAACTCTGAATCTTATCGTCAGCCAGGACTGTAATCTCAGATGTGCGTATTGTTATGCAGATCACGGAACCTATGGCGCTGAAAGGAAATTAATGAGCTATGATACCGCAAAAACATGCATAGACAAGCTGCTGAGCAAGGAGTACGACAATCATATTGTGTTCTTTGGAGGAGAGCCTCTATTGAACTTCTCCCTCATAAAAGAAATTGATTCTTATATAAACGAAAAGAACCTACACGCCAAATACACTACGATAACCAATGGAACGATAATGAATGATGAGATAAAGAATTTTATTAATAATAAATTTTTAAATTTGTGGATCAGTATGGACGGGCCCAAAGATATAAACGACGTTCAGCGATTTGGGCGTATTGAAAGCGTCCATGATCGCGTTGTTGAGACGATTGATAAACTTCATACGAGAAGCTATCCTCTGATAATCAAGTCTATTGTTACAAAGAAGAGCGCTGGCAGGATGAGAGAAGTCGTAGAGTATATTAGTTCCCTTGACATAGATTCAATTGATCTCAAACCCGTTAAGGACGCTGCTCATGATAGCGAATTCTTCATGAATGACGAGGAGTATCTCATGTATATACGCGAATTAGCAGATATTCTTGTTATTAATATTAACAAGTTGGCAAATGGTGAAAAAGTAAAATTGATGTCGCATATATCTTCTATTTTGATGCAAATGACAACTAAAACTAGAATGACGAACGGATGCTCAGCCGGCAGAGAAATCATAACGATAACCCCTGATGGATATGTATATCCCTGCGAGAAGTACATTGGTTTGAAAGAGTTCAATATGGGGAATGTTCACGATGAATATTTTCCTGGTGAAAAGTTCGAAAGACTTCGAGATTTATTTTATAACTTAAATATATATAATTCTATAGAATGCGGTTCTTGCTGGGCTAGATTTCTATGCGGCGGTGTGTGCCACTGGCAATCCTACGTTAGCCATGGCGATCTATCTCAACCCACGGAACGAAGATGCTTGGAGATGAAAGCCATCCTAGAAGCATTGCTGCCAGAGATCGCGGAGATATTCTCAAATGAGGTCAAGACAAAAAATATGTTAAATTATCTAAAATCATCTAAATATATGAATGTTTAGACAACCGCAATACGTCGATCAGGTTGCAATCCAACTGATTCGGCACCTTCCTGCCTTCCACTTGAAGCTATCTGAAATGCTGCAGATACTCTCCACGACTACCAAATCTATGCCAATATCGAGATCTGTTTGTTCGACAGAGATGAGAGATACCAGACTATGGAAGAGGCATTGGTGATCCAAAAGACGCTGCTTGCGAACTACATCGAGGCCGACGAGCAAACCGAGGATAAGCCGAAGGCAGTACTTCCGGTCCAAAATGAATCCGGACGGATCCTATAATACTCGCGTAAAGGGCGCCAACTGCATGGTGTGGTGGAAGGCATGATGCCGAGACAGGCTTTGCGCCTTGCTAGGATACGAAGGCAACGCTGTCAGGGAAGGGCTGAAGAGCGGAGCTAGAAGGCCCCACCGTCAAAGTGGGGATTGAAGAGGAGCCTTTGCCCAAATCTTCGGTCCAGATGATTTCCGGGGCTAACCCTTGAGCAGATAACCACCGTCCACAGGAAGAGCCACACCTGTGATGAAGCTGGCATCCTCTGAGAGCAGAAACAGGATGGCTCTTGAGATCTCCTCGGGCCTTCCCAGGCGCCTCATGGCGTGTGCGCTGACGAGGGCCTCGAACTTCTCCTTGCCCATCTTCTCGAAGAGCGGTGCGGTAAGCTCGGTCCTGGCGTATCCCGGGCAGACCGCATTTACCCTGATGTTCATCTCAGCATAATCTATAGCCATGGACTGTGTAAGGCCAATTAGTCCGAACTTGCTCACGTTGTAGGCAGTACGGGTCCTAAAAGCATTGATGCCGCCTACCGAGGCGATGTTGACTATGCTTCCCCTCCCCAGCTCAAGCATCTGCCTGGCAGCTGCCCTGGAACAGTTGAATGCTCCTGTCAGGTTGACATCCAAGGTATCGCTCCAGTCCCTGTACTCTGTATGGAGGATATCGTTTCTGGAAGGATTGATAGCAGCGTTGTTAACCAGCCCGTAGACCTTGCCTGATGACGCCTCTATAACTTCGAACGTCTTTTTCACCAGAGCTTCCTCAGAGACGTCGCATCGGTGGACCAGTACCCTGCTGTCACCTCCAAGGCTCTCCTTTGCACTGGCCAGCTTATCTGCGCTCCTGCCGAGAATATGGACGAACGCCCCTTCCGCATGCAGGTCCCTGGCTGTCTGCAGCCCGATCCCGGCGCTTCCGCCAGTCACGACAACCGTCTTGCCATCGAAACGACCTGAAGACATCGACATGTATAGATCCCATTTGAATTTGCAGGATATCGGATATCCTTAGAGTCTCTTTCCCTATTTCATGTTTGGGGGGTTGTATAAAAATCATTTCTATATCTGCCCCGTTCCCTAAATCCAATCCCGCATAGGTATATAGCATGAGCGGCAAGGCCGCCAGAGCAACCATGCTGCAAATGATACTGGTGGTTCGCATCCCGAATATGCGTTACCAGACAAAGGGCAGCAAGCGATACGGCCTGTTCATACGGTATTCATGGTATCCAGGCAAGTCTCTCAGAAGCACCTTCTCCTCGTCGATAATCCTCCATACCAGGAGCGGGATATATAACGAGACTATGGGCACTGCCAACCAAGATCCGAGAGCTATGGGCGTGAGGAGATACATTACTAAGACGCCCAGGTACATCGGGTGCCTGATGATGGAATATGGACCTGTTGTAACGACCTTCTGACCCTCTTCAACCTCAACTGTCCGAGCCGCATATCTGTTCTCTTTGAAGACCCACAGGATGAGACAGTAGCCAAGAAGCACACCAATATCAGCCGCAAGTACAGCATATACCGGAACCTGATTCAGTCCATTTTGTCTCAGATCGTAGCCGATGGCCAAAAAGCCAGCAACCAACACGACATATCCCAGTAGGACGATAGTCTGTTGCTCCCGCTCTTTCTCCTGAAATTTCATCCGCCGCCTCAGTAGCTCTGGATCCGTTCTCAGAAAATAGATTGCTGCCGCAATCATTGGGATCGAGAGAACCATCCAGTACAGCCAGCCTTGCCAGTAATGAATGGTTCCAGCCATGGCGAAGATAATAGCGGGTATCATGAGGGCTGCCAATCCAAAGCGGACCATCGCCTGCTTTCGGATCGCATCAAATCCCTGTGGAGAAATCACGCCTCGCATCTCACTGATCCCCTCAACTCGTGCCTATTCGAATATGATCCATTGCGATGCCCCACCATAGGCATTGAAAGATATCTGTTTTCGCTCAACTTATGCCTATTCGAATATGATCCATTGTGATACCGGTCAATTGCAAAAAAAGGCCCTGCAAGGCCAGTGCATCGCTGCCGGCCGGCCCTCCTCTTTTCCAAATGACGGCCGAATGCTATCGTACCTTGCCGGTGCTCTGCCGGCCATTTCCCAATATTTCGGCCGGGCTTTTACTGATATCGGATACATGCATACGCTTTTCTTAGAGATCGGCGGTATCTGCCTGATTTTTCAGACCTCCCGCTGGAATATCTCCCATCCGCTGTAGTCGCTCTGCTCCACAGGATCTGGCCGGGGACTTGACTTGGGCCACCATCTTGAGGTAGCGGCATAGGAGTTATCATCGAGAACCTTGATCCAGGCCTCTCCGTCGTTTCCGCAGCACCGACCCGGTGTATCATACAGATAACCGTGGTAGAACATCCCGTCGAATTCCATGATTCCGCTGTGCTCGAAACCCCCATCGGTTCCGACCAGGCGATATGTCCCATTCTCCATCTTGGTTATGGTGACGACCACGCTTCCATGGCTCCATCTCCCGGCCAGCTCCCCGCCTGCTCCAGCCAAGGCGCCCACTCGGGTCGCCTCCCATCTCCCGCCCGTGGCATATTCAACGGTGTAGTTCCCATTCTCTATCCGATCCCGCTTGACAGACCTGGATTGCCATACCGACTGGCCTCCCTGCGGAGCCGTCCATTCCATCGTGAACAAAGTCCCGTCGTACTGCCAGGAGCCCAACCTGTAGGCCCCGGCATTGGCACCATCCGTCTCGGTCCAGGAGAGCGAGCCGTCCGCGCTTAAGGTAAGGTCGGCCTTCCAGCCGTTGAAGCCTTCCTGATGGCCGGTCATCTTCCAGTCCCCAGCAAGCGATTCTCTGGACCGGTGATTTGCCTTTAGCTGCTCCTCCGAGGCGTACGCTCCCTCCAAACATGTCACATAGGCGATGTCGGGGCTGAGCCGGAACCAGATAAGAGCCTCAGAAGGCGACGGCCCGGAGAGGTGGGCTTCCACCATTTCCGGGTCCGGCTCTGAGAGCTCTGAAGTGGCCGCATCAAAGACGTAGAACTGGCCGCCTCTGAGTTCCACCGGGCCGTAAGCCGTCCATCTATCAGGCTCACCTATCCGATCGCTTGTCCGCGGGCCGCACCAGATATCATACCACCCGGGCACCAGCGAGGGACCGGCAGAATAAGGATCGGTTGGGTCCCGGGGTTCGAAGTCCACACCCTGATCTGCACAGGGCGGCAGCGCCGGAGCGCTGTCATCTTCAGGCATCGCACCCAGAGCCGCACCGATCAGGATCAAAGAGACGAGAATCAGAGTCCATTTCATTCTTCCACCGTGAATATAGATGATAGATCTGGGATACTTATAATCTTGCTTGGGAATAAAAAAAATAATTGCTGCTGTTAGCAGGTTTATTACGGGTGCGGTTGGTGAGATTATCGGTCATTTTCCTTCGCATTGAAAGGCAGATCCCATATCCATAAATAAGGCCCATCATATCGATTCCCGTCACAAGTGTCTCCGCATAACCGGCCGATACCTGGCCTTCGGTGGCAAAGTCCTCGCGAAAAAATAGGCCTATAACCAGCCCGATGCGGGCTAGCCGAGGAAGCTCTCCGCCGATTGCGACCAGCTGCTCGTGGGCTGGCATATGGTGCACACCGGCTTGAAGCAGTACTTTGGCTCTTTAGCCTGGGAATGCCCGCAAATCTCATCTGAACACTTCTTGCAGTCACGTCCCTCGCTTATGTTGAACTTCTCCTTTGCCTCCTGCTGCAAAAGGCACTCGCAACCATCTGGGCAATCCATCTTGCAGATCAGGAAATCGTTGCTGGAAAGCTCCTGATTCCCAGTTGAAGACGGCACTGAAATCCAGCTCTGGTTGACCACAATGCCTCCAATGCTGCTGGAGCCGCAGACCGCGGGATGAGGCAGTAATATATTGAAGAAATCGCATGAACCGTTTGCAGTCAACTTGAACTCGCCATTGCTATCTGTCTGAACCCTCTTTAAAAATGTGCCCAAGACGCCGGCACTCTTTGAGCACCATAACTCCACATCGGTTCCGTTGATCGGCTGGCTGATGTTCTCCTCCATCGCCACCTGCAAGACGCGCCCTGAAAATACCGAACTGTTTTGGTCCAATCCCGCGTCCGAGGGCGGTCCATCAGACTGGCCGACGGATTCAACGGATAACGATATCGTAAGAAGCAAGATCAGAAATACACCTGGAAGCGCTGATCTGACCATCTCAAACCATCTTGTCATCTAGATCGCCTGGCTCAAATGTCGAACTTTTTGTTGTCACATGGACAATTCTATTTATATTTGTCGATCTTTTGACAAATATTTGGAAAGCATTGGCGTTTCATTGCACGCATCCAGATTAAATGTCCAGGCAACGGTCCCACAATATGCGCCGCGCCAGGCTTTTCTTTTGGTCTGTGAGGCATGGTTGAATAGGCGCCGCTTAAGATCTGCGACCTTCTGCCTGATCAGATCTGCAGTGAGAGAAGGCAGTCCCAAACCAGATAATGCTCGGCCAGGTCGATCGGCGAACCCGTGGTCAACCAGACCGGTGTCAACCAGGTCCGAAGTCAGTTATCATCTCTTCGCAGCCCTGGCCGCAATGCCCAGGACCACCATGGAAGCTATCCAGATCGGGACGGCAAAGAGCAGCCTGACCGATACCATGACAAATTCGCCGTCGTCCGGTGAAACCGAGTTCCATATGGATGATCCCACATACATGCCCAGGAGGCCGCCCATTATCAGAAGAAATCCGATGGGTCTTGATATATCCATTCGGCGTCACCCAGCATGGAAGTTGCGATCGTTTTGTTATATATATAGCGCTTCAATTGCGGATAACGATGTTCATTGAAATGATCGATCCTGCCCATGGAATTAGAGCGTCTATGCATGCGGCTGCTTTTCTGTGCCCGACGAAAAGATATTAAGAACGTCTGGGCAAAGGCCACCTTGCAACGGAGTTTTCCTCCTTGAAGATAATCCTAATGGGCAACCCAAATGTGGGCAAGAGCGTCATATTCTCAAGGCTGACCGGCACCGAGGTAATCTCAGCCAACTACCCCGGGACCAGCGTGGGCTATACCGAAGGGCGGGTCACGATCGGCGGCACAGCCGCCTCCCTCGTGGACGTGCCTGGGATGTACTCTTTGGACCCATCATCTCCGATCGAGGAGATAGCCCGCCAGATCTTCGACCAGGGGGCGGATGTGGTGGTAAACGTGGTGGATGCCACCAACCTCGAACGCAACCTCCACCTGACACTGCAGATCCTGGAGGTTGGCATTCCTACCGTGGTGGCGCTCAACCTGTGGGATGTGGCGGTCAAGAGAGGAATAACCATTGACGCATCTGCCCTCGCAGGAGAGCTGGGCGTGCCAGTGGTGCCTACGGTGGCAGTGAGCGGCCAGGGCATACGGGACCTGGTCCGAACGGTGGAGGAGACGGCCAGCCAGCCGTCGAATGAGATCTACGGACCCGTATATCCAACGGATTTTGCAGAGTCGACAGAACAGCGCTGGGTGCGGGTCGGAGAGATCGTATCCAGGGTGCAGCGTGTGGAACACCGTCACCCGTCCCTTCTTGAGCGTCTGGAAGACATAACAATCCGGCCCTGGACCGGAATCCCGGTGGCCATATTGGTCCTCTACGTCTGCTTCAGCCTGATCATAGACCTGGGAGAGCTGATCATGGCCAGGGTAACCGACCCGCTCTTCGATGCCTACTCCAGGTGGGTGTACGCCCTGGTTGCAAGCCATGCCACCGGCCTTCTGCGCGACCTGCTCGTTGGCAGCTCGCCGGAACTGCTCCAGTCATTCGGCATCCTAACCACCGGCCTATACATACCGCTTGGTGTTGTTCTCCCCTTCCTGATTCCCTTCTATCTGGTGCTGGGCTTCCTGGAGGACCTGGGCTATCTGCCCCGCATCAGCGTGCTCCTCGACGCAATGATGCACCGTATAGGCCTGCATGGTGCTGCCATCCTTCCCTGCGTTCTTGGCATGGGGTGCAGCGTGCCTGCCGTGCTTGCAGTCCGGGTCCTAGAGTCTCCCAAGCAACGATATCTGGCTGCAACCCTGATGACCATGACCATTCCCTGTGCCTCACAAACCGCCATGATCTTCGGCATGCTGGGCCAGTACGGACTGAAGTACATAGCCATGGTCTATGCAACGCTGATCATGGTATTCATTGTCACCGGCCTTCTGCTTCACCGGCTGATCAAAGAGGAGTCCCCGGAGATATTCCTGGAGATACCGCCTTACAGGATGCCCGACCCACACGCCCTTCTCAGAAAGACCCATGTCCGGCTGAAGTCTTTTCTTGCAGAGGCAGTCCCTTACATCGGAGTGGGCATGCTGATAATGAACATATTCCAGATCTCAGGATTTCTGCACCTGGCAGGAGAGTCTCTGCGACCGGTGGTTTCTGTAATGCTCGGGCTTCCCAGCGATGCGGCCGGAGCCCTGATAATAGGATTTCTGAGAAAGGATGTGGGGATCGGCATGTTTGCGCCCATGGATATGTCTCCTGAGCAGCTGGTGATCGCTTCCGTGGTGTTGGCAATGTATTTTCCATGCGTGGCAACTTTCATGGTGCTGATAAAGGAGCTGGGGATATCAGGCACTGCCAAATCTGTCGGATTGCGCCTGGCTGCCTCGCTCGTGGTCGGATCAGTGCTCAGCTATGTGCTTATCCCCTGAACATTGACGAACCGAGGTCACTGCCTCAGCCTGTCCAGCGGTATGGATCGGTCGTGCACAGCCGTGGCCACAAGCGCGCCGGCAAATCCCATGTCCTCCAGAGCCGACAGATCCGAGGCTGACCGAACGCCGCCACCCAGCAGCAGCTCATGCCGGCTTATGTTTGCCGCACTCTGCAGGAAATCCCTGTCCAGACCGCAGCATGTGCCCACCCTATCCAGCTCGAGGATTATGATCTCCCTAAACGCAGACCGGTTGAGCATTCTGAGGGCTTCGAATGGATCTTTTGGGATCGTCTGGTCTCTGGACAGAACCTGTCTGTCGAGAAGGTCCAGGCTCACGACCACATCGCGATCCGATGATGCTTCTTCCATAAGCGAGAGAGTCGCAGACTCAGTGCCCAGGACCGGCACCGCCGGAGGCTTGAGAAGATCGAGGTCGGTCCTATTTGTCATTCCGATATCTGCAATAGTCCTGACCCTAAGTGATATCTCACTTACGATCTGCAGGTTACCACCCTGTCCAGTCAGCCGGTTCAGATCTGCAAGATAGACCTCTTTTGGGGACGCCTCCTTCAGCAGATCGATTGGATCTGACGTGGTCACGATGCGGCTGTGCTCATGGACCGGACGGTATCTGTTCCTCTGCCCCCTCACTGCATGCACTACCTCACCGTTAAATAGATCCATGACAAAGACGCAACGCATCGCGTTCATCTTGGGTATGGTTGATATGAGGTTGTTGGTCAGTCCTATGAGCCTTGAGGAGGCATGGGCCGCCCTGCAGGGCGGAGCAGATATCCTGGACGTGAAAAATCCCAGGGAAGGGTCGCTTGGGGCGAACTTCCCCTGGGCCATAAGAGAGGTAGCAGCAATGGCAGCTGGCCGGGTGCCTGTGAGCGCCACCATCGGCGACCTGCCGTTCAAGCCAGGGACTGCCAGCCTGGCGGCTCTTGGAGCAGCGATCTCCGGAGCAGACTATGTGAAGGCCGGGCTTTTAGGGGTGAGGACGGCGGATGAGGCAGAGGAGATGATGGCTGCAATAGTCCGGGCAGTCAGGGAGGTGGACGGCCGAAAGAAGGTTGTGGCGTGTGCCTACTCCGATTTTCAGCGAGCTGGATCGCTTGATCCCATGCAACTGGCTGGACCGGCAAAGAGAGCGGGGTCTGACCTGATAATGGTCGACACCGCAGTAAAGGACGGCCGCTCCACCTTCGAGTTCATGACTGAGGATGATCTGAGCGGCTTTGTGAAGGCAGGCCATAAGGGCGGGATGGAGGTTGCCCTGGCCGGAACCATCGGATTTGAACACATCGGGATGCTGAAGGACATAGCCCCCGACATCATCGGCGTGCGAGGTGTGGTCTGCGGAGGCGACCGCCAGACTTGCATTAAGGCCGAGCTTGTCCGGGAACTCAAGGATAGGCTGATCTGAAAAGGCCCAACTGCGATGGGCATATCCGGGCCGCCTTGGCCGAGACCTCTTAAGGCGGCCTGAATTTGGGAGGAAGTATGTCCAGGCAAGATGGATTTCATCTGATGCCTGGATATACGAACACCAGACCCTGATCGGATCTCCGAGGTTCGCTCTTTTTTTAGAGCTGGATCGTCCGGGCTTTGACCACGCCAGATACCGAGCATATCTTTTTCATGGTCTCTTCGGATGCGGGCTGGTCCACATTCAGGACCATGAGCTGAGGCTGGCCTGCCTCTATCCGGCCTACATGCATGCCACCGATATTGATCCTGTCCTCGCCCAGAACCATGCAGACAGGGCCTATGATATTTGGCCGATCCTCGTGAACTGCCAGCACCAGATTGCCCTCTGTAGGTACATAGACCTTGAACTGGTTTATCTGGACGATTCGAGTATCCCTGGACCCATATACCGTGCCGTGTACCGATATGCTCTCTTTGGCGGTCTTGAGGGTCATTATTATCATGTTGCTGTAGCCGTTGGCGCTCTCGGTCTTTGACTCCACGAGCTTGATCCCACGCTCTCGAAGCAGGCTGCTTGCATTTACGAAGTTGACCGAACCGCCGATCGACTCCAGCAGGCCTTTGATCGCAGAGACGGTGACTATCCTGGTGTCCCTCTGCGCCACCGAGCCGCCATACACGATCTCCAGCATCTCGAAACGGGAATCTCCCAGCTGTCCTACTAGGCGGCCCATCTTCTCGGCGAGGTCCATGTAAGGCCCCATAAGGGCCAGGGTCTCTGGAGATACGGCTATCATGTTCAGCGCAGTGGTCGGAAGCTCCCCCTTGCTTATGGCGATGATCTGATCTGCCACGGCCAGAGCCACGTTGATCTGGGCCTCTGCGGTTGAGGCACCCAGATGTGGGGTGGTGATTATGCGATCCTGATCCAGTAGCGGATTTCCGGTTGGCGGCTCTTTTGTATAGACATCTATAGCTCCGCCGGCAATCCGGCCTTCGGCCACTGCCTTGGCCATGGTTGCCTCGTTTATGATTCCCCCCCGTGCGCAGTTGATCAGCCGCACCGTGGGCTTCATCATGGCTATCTGGGGCTCATCTATCATGTTGCGGGTCTCAGGAGTCAGCGGGGTGTGAACTGTTATAAAATCGCTCTCCCGGTAGATCTCCTCAAGCGTGGAAAGCCTTATGCCCAATTCCTGGGCTTTGGCCTCGGTGATGAATGGATCGTAGGCCAATATCCTCATGCCGAACGATAGCATCCTCTTGGCAACCTCGACTCCGATGCGGCCCAGCCCCACAATTCCAAGGGTCTTGTGAAATACCTCGACTCCGTTGTACTTCCTCCGGTTCCATTCTCCCTTCTTCAGGGCAGAGTTGGCCTGAGGAATGTTTCTTGAAGCGGCCAAGAGCATAGCGATCGTGTGCTCGGCTGCCGATATGGTATTTCCGCCAGGGGCATTGAGCACTATGATGCCCTTTCTTGTCGCGGCATCCACGTCAACGTTATCCACGCCGACCCCAGCACGGCCGATGACCTTGAGCCGGTCAGCTGCATTTATTATCTCGGCTGTTACCTTGGTACCGCTCCTGATCACCAGGGCGTCATAATCCTTTATCTTTTCCTTTAGCTCTTCTGGGGAGAGGTTGGTTATCACGTCAACCTCTCCTGCCGCCTCCAGCCGCCGTACACCCTCCTCCGCCAGTGAATCGCTGACCAGTATTCTCACAGCATCTTCCTCCAGCGCTGCTCAAAGATGTACAAGGATTTTACCTTTGCCGTTGGCCTGTGCTGAGGTCAGGATTTATAGATGAAAGCTGTCATCTAGGATCTGTTATGGCAAGAAGACTAAAGGATCTGGATATGAAGGACTTCAAAGCCCTGCCCCCACTGACCCACGACCATACCTATATGGGCTGGGAGATGATCCTGCTCCACCTATACAACGGAAGGAATATGCACTGGTATATGGCTGAGTTCGATCCCATGGGCCAGAGGTTCTTCGGTTATTTCGAGGGAGGAGGAGAAGGGATCAACTCAGGCTTGTACTCCTTGGATTTCTTTCGTTCCTATGATAAGAAGGGCGGCAAATGGGAGGTCATGGTGGACGATGACTGGAAGCAGATCCGGGCTCAGGAGATACCTATCCTGAAGAATTATATCAAGATGATGATATGCCCTCAGGAGAACTTCTGATCGATTGCAGATATATGAGGCATGGGTCCGGGAAGATGTTATCGTCGGGATGTGGCGCACCTTCAAATGAGACCTGCAAAAGAGAAGCCAATGAGCATCGAGTGCAGGGATAGAGGTGGATCGAGGATATCAGCAGGTGCAATTCCCTCGCCGGATACCTCAGAGACGCCGACTCGGGTCCGCACAATTCGCAGTCTGCGATCTTCAGGCGAATCGTTTGAGGCTCCGTTTGATGTTCCTTTTCCACTGCCCCTGGGGAAATGGGGCCCCGTGATGGGGCCAACCCGGAATTCCCGTGCCAAAATGGCCCCCCGAATAAATCCGGGTTTTTCAGATTATATCCAATAGATGTATATCGAATATCAGTTCGACTCCAGCCAGTGGATGGTTGGCGTTGACCACGACGGTCTGATCGAAGACGTCCAGCACCTCCACCGGCACAACACGCCCGTCCTCCTCGCATATCTCCAGCCTCTGGCCGATCTCTGGCTCGAAGCCCTCCGGAAACTTGCTCCTATCCAGCTCCAGCTCCAGATCCTGCCGGTAGGCTCCATAAGCTCTCTCTGGCGGCACACGCACCGTCTTCGATTGGCCTGGTGTCATCCCCACCACCGCATCTTCAAATCCCTGAACGAGCTTGCCCTCACCAATCCTGAAGACCAGAGGCTCTGAATCCTCCGAAGAGTCCAGCACCGTTCCACGATCCAGCTTGGTGGTGTAATGAACCCTGACCGTATCGCCTGCCTTAGCTTCTGCCATATCATCACCTATCTCATGACCAAAGCCTAAAAACCAGTCCTAGTCTGCGCTCCAGCTATATATTCGATGCCGTGGAACGAAAAAAAAGACGATCGCATTTGGAAACGACAACCCCTGAGATCGACTATCCCGAAACACGATGCTTCCGATGGCTGTCACGTTTCCTTATGCTGAAAAGGGCCTGGGCAAATCGTTTTATATTTTGCCTTAGATACGTTAAGGAACATGACTAGGGTCCAGATTCTTGGGCTGGCTCTTCTTATGATGTTGGTGCCAGCTGAGAGCCTGCTCACCTCCTCGGAGAGCATTTCGCAGATAGCCGGCCGGTTTTACTATCTGGAGGACGGCAGATACCTCTGGGCAGGGATTGAGCCGCTGCACCTGGATCAGACGCCAGGGACGTCGAACCCGGCCGCGCTTTACGCCTTTGGCCCCCAGCTCCGCCTGTATAATGGCATCAACATCTCGACAGAGAGCCGCATCGGAAGCCTGGCCTCTGCAGAACTCGCCTGGAAGGACGCCGACTACTCGGTTATAAGAGGGCCTTACCCGGTCTTGCTGAACATCGATAATCCTTTCTGGGTGCCGTCCTGGTATGTTCAGGGGCGGTTGTGGTCTCTTTACTATCAGCAGAGGCATTGGAGCGATGATCTCTTCGGAGATACCGATCATATCCAGGCCATCGAGGAGTTCAGACGGGCTGGATGGCGTCCGGTCCCCCTGGGCTATGAGAATCATATCCCAGCTCTCGGAGAATTCATGACCAGAGGCACTGGGCAGAGAGCACCAGCGGATTTAAGCCAGCACATACCAGCCATTAAGGAGTTTCTGAGCGACGATTGGACGCCGCCTGGCCCGCCGGATAGCCAGACATATCCTGGCCTGGCAGAGTTCCTGCGCGACTGAGAACGGATTTCGGGAGCGGTTGGCAGTTGTGGTACATGGCAGAGATCCAGTCCTTCTATAGACCGATCATCGACCATACGCGGCTGATGTCCAGGTGGGACTTCACTGCCGCTGCCAGCTCGTCGAAGCCCTGGCCAGGAGAAGAATCGCGCCGGTCCAGATTCTTCTTCTCGTACAGATAGTTCAAGAAAGCCTCCCGGAAGTTCTGGTTCTCGAAGAGGCCATGAAGATATGTGCCTATCACCATGCCGCTGCCAGCCACAGCCCCATCGTCCCCAAATGCCGGCTCTGCCGATCCGCTGGTCTTTCCCATATGGATCTCATATCCCCTGACGGTCTGGCCCTGGATAGGACCCAGGATTGGGCCGCATCCAGCCACCTCCTTTGTGACCTGAACAGTCCTCTTCTCGTACCGATCAAACCTGGTCACCGCATCGATAAGACCCAGCCCTTTAACCGTACCTGCGACGCATTCTATCCCCCCATCGATTATCTCTTGTCCCAGCATCTGGTAGCCTCCGCATATCCCCAGTATAGGCACATCCCGAAGGGCCAGGATCTGCCTGTCCATTCCCTTTTCTCGCATCTCCTGCAGATCCGAGACGGTGTTCTTGGTACCCGGAATTATAACTGCATCAGGACTTCCGAGTGGCTGGTCAAGCTCGACATATCTGACTGCAGCGGCCCTTTCAAGAGGCTCGAAGTCGGTGAAGTTGCTTATTCGCGGCAACCGGATTACGGCGATCTCAACACCAGCCGTTTGATCGGATGTTGGCCGGGCCGGCTTATCTCCGAGGGATACCGAATCCTCCGATGGTATATTCAGGTCCAGGTAAGGAAGCACCCCTAAAACCGGCACTCCGGTCAGATCTTCCAGGGCTGCCAAACCCGATCCCAGGATGGCAGGATCTCCACGGAACTTGTTGATGACCAGGCCCTTCACGAGGGGGCGCAGATCGTCTGGCAGGAGCTGAAACGTGCCGTATAGGCTGGCGAATACGCCGCCGCGCTCTATGTCACCAACCAGGATTATGGGCGACTTTAAACGGCGCGCCACGTAGATATTGGCGAGATCGCGGTCGTACAGGTTTATCTCGGCAGCCCCGCCCGCCCCTTCCACAATGATATAGTCGTACTGAGAGGAGAGCTGGTCCAGTGCCTGATCCACCACACCCTTCAGGGAATGGATCTCACGGTAGTAATCGGCAGCAGACCGGTCAGCAACAGGACGGCCAAGGACAATGACCTGGGAGGTGCGGTCGCCCTTGGGCTTCAAGAGGATGGGATTCATGAGCTCGGTGGGTTCCTCTCCAGCAGCCCAGGATTGGCAGGCCTGAGCGATGCCTATCTCCGATCCGTTGGCGGTGACCCAGGAGTTAAGGCTCATATTCTGGGACTTGAAAGGCGCCACCTTTAATCCCCGGTTGCGAAGGAGACGGCATAGGGCAGCTACCAGGGTGCTCTTGCCGGAATGGGAGGTGGTGCCCAGAACTACTAAGAAGCGGGTCATGGGCTGCCCGATGGTCCGTGAAAGTTTATTTGTCTTTCGGCAAAATATCTTTTGTTATTGGCCCGTAGCTGGCGAGATCATCTGCTAGATCCGCTTCTATGCAGCTGAGGCTCAATTATGTCGATTGAAAATATCCGAAGCATCAGGCCCTGAGCAGGCCGATCTTCTTCTCAGAAGCCAAGGTTTTTCAGTGAGCCGATTCAGCCTGGGAATATCGACATAATATTCGTGATCGATGCGGCAATAAATGGGCGGTTTCTTTGGCTGCCGCGAGCGGCCAGAGCAGGGTTATCTCAGGCCTGCCCCAGCTTTATTCAGAAAATATTAAATACTTGGTATTACTTATAACATACCAAGGTGATAAGTTTGAAGCTATTGGTATCTGCAATGGTTTTTTTAATAGTACTGTGTTTTACTTCGGTCAATGCTCATGAGAGCTTCGTCCGGCCAATCTCCGGCTGGGCCGAGGTGGGGGATACGGCTATCCTGCCGATCGGAAGCGGTCACACTACTGAATCCTCTGAGCTTCCTCTTGGCCTGGCCTACATAAAGGTCATCTCTCAGAGCGGACATGTGCTGAACCACACACTGAGCCAGAAGACAACCACCAACGGATACTGGATGATCTACGATTTCGACGTGGACGGGCCCGGGCTGAATATAATCGACCTATATCATACCGAGGGTTCCTGGACACACTTCATCACCAATCCTCCTGCCGGTGGATTCTGGGAGCACAAATCCGCAGAAGAGATCAACTGGACCGAGCTGGACACCACCACCTGGGCGGATGACTGGTATGTGGAGAAATCCTATCCAAAGCACTGCTATGCCAAGGCATTTGTTGCCGGACCCGAGTCCGACTTCTCCCTGGCATCGCGTGCCATCGGCCAGAAGCTGGAGATCGTCCCTCTGGACAACATAACCACTGTGGGGCAGGGTGAGTTCTCCTTGCAGGTCCTCTTCGATGATGAGCCATACAAAAACGTGACCGTCACAGCCCAGCGTGTAGGAGACGACACCGAGTTGCAGGCGACAACCGATTCAGAAGGCAAAGTCAGGTTCAACCTCAGCGGACCATCGGAGGTCATCGAATGGTTGATCAAGACCAACACCGGCATGGACCCGCAGGTCGTTGAGCTGGTGGATCTGCCAAGGGGCAAGGACTCCAAGGAAAAGAGCTACGTAGGACCTGTTTACCGGACGATACTTGCGCTCAGAAATGACTACATAAAGGCGGAGTGATAACCCACACGCCCCTTTTTTCTGCTCTCAGCTGTCTTTTACCATGAAAGCATTCCGAAAAGGAGGATATAGCGGTCTATCCTCCTCTTTTCTCTCTCTGGATTGTATATCCGGCTTTTGCGAGTATCTGCATAGCATCTGAGATATTTATCTCGGTTGGTGAG
>Ga0208940_1001453_pt1 | contig 24776 bp, 22 predicted proteins | sample AD_JPNNA6_MetaG_FD_184445 | JGI IMG/M metagenome (GOLD analysis project Ga0208940, IMG submission 184445) | Active sludge microbial communities of municipal wastewater-treating anaerobic digesters from Japan - AD_JPNNA6_MetaG (SPAdes) (version 2) | ecosystem: Engineered > Bioreactor > Anaerobic... | reverse complement strand
AATATGTTTTCCGGAAAATCATTGCGTGATCTTATTTGCCCGGTTAAGCATCGACCCTTATCAGACAAGGAATTGAATTGTGAAATTCAAGGATGTATATGGAGCTAAAACAATGGGACAGCAGTGTATTCAATAAATATCCTGTATTATTTTTTATCAGTCTAGCAATGGTCATTACGAAAGTCATTCTAAATAGGCCGAAAGAATATTTTTCCTAATTAATATAAGTAATTATAATGCAACAACAACCATTACAAAACAAATTTATGAACCATCTGATTTAATATTTCCGCCTGCCGGGTAAGCTCTTCAACCATACTTGAAAGATCAACAGCGCTTGCCCCAAGAGACTGACTTAATTCATTCATAACCTGAATATTTTCACTCATCTCGTTTGTTGCATTTTTCTGTTCTTCAGCTGCAGTTTCAACTCTATCTGCAGAAGAACTCACCTGATCAGCTGTGTTTTTAATTATCGATGACATTTCAGTCTGGCTGTCAATTTTTTCCATAATGGATTTGGCTGAAACATTCATAGAACTTACCTGTGAATTTATTTCACGGAAGCTGAGTGAAGCAGAGTCAAATTCAATTGCTCCGTTTTCTACTGCTTGAATTGACTCTGATACAAGTCTTTTAATTTCATTAACACTCTCAGATGTTCTTTCCGCTAATTTAGATATTTCTTCTGCTACAACCGCGAAACCCTTACCCTGCTCTCCTGCTCTTGCAGCCTCTATCGAAGCATTTAGGGATAAAAGATTAGTCTGTTCAGAAATTTCAGTTATTATTTTAACAATTTCCCCAATACGATCCGAACGGTTTTTGATATCATTTATCGCATCTGTAGCTTTTATGATTGCACTTTCTCCTTTCTGTGAATTCTGGGCAGAAGTCATGGCTTTCTCCTGGAGAAGAACCATATTTTCACGCACATGTTCCATAGACTCGAGCATTTGTGAAGTAATCTCAAGATTTCGCTGAATATTCTGTCTTTGCTCAGCTATTATTGATACAACATTCTCGGCAGCACCTGAAAGCTGTTCAATACTTGCCGCAGCTTCCTCTGCAGATGCAGCCTGTTCTCCTGCCGCAATATTCAAAGATTTTGAATGCGCAGCAAGTTTAACTGCATGCTGATTAGTTTCTATTGAAGTCGTTTTTATTCCAGATATCAAATTTCTAAAACTTTTAAGCATCTCTCTGATTGAATTTCTAAATTTTCCCATTTCATCTGAACTGTCACCTGTCAAATTCCCCGTAAGATCACCTTTCTCCATATTTTCTGTGATTTTCTGCAACTCAAGAAGAGGTGTCAAAAGCCGTCTATTGACAAAAACAGGCATGCTTCCGAGAAGAATTAAACCGATAAGAATGGTGCCGAGAATTACCAGCATATGAATACGCTCTTTAAGTTCAATCCTTTGACCGAATATCTTGCGGGTACTTTCAATAAGATCATTCATCTTCTGCGACGGGTCAGAGGAAATCTTTTCTGAATCAGAATTGCTTTTCAAAGTAGATTTAAATGCAGACATCATATATGTTATTCCGCCCAAAGACGATTTGAGCAAATCAGATGCCGAACCTTCATCTCCGGATTTTTCAGCATAATTTTTAATAGTAATAATTTTCGATCTCATGCTTTGAGAATTTATTCGAAGCTGCTGCATTGCAGCCTGCGGATTTCCATTTTTAGATGTCATTTCTTTGGACAAATATTCAACTGAATTTGTGAAAGAATCAGCATCAATTTCATTCAGTGCTTTTTTAATAGCACTTTTGTCCGAAAGATGCGCTACTGCTGCATCAACACCGGTACGCATTTTTGAAAGAGCATCTCCCGATAAAGCGGCTATTTCTTCAAGATTCGATTCTCCATTTTTTGTTTTAGCATAAGCATTCTCATACTTTTGATATATTGAGGTATAATCTGAATTAATACTTTCAAGCAGTGAACACGTTTCATCCGGAAAATCAAAATCGTTCTTAATCTTCAAAAAGAGCTCTTTATATTCTTCGTTAAGTTTATCACGTTCGGAAATAATACCGGATTCTATTTCTGAGGCAGCAGATCTTGATGTAGAAGGGCTGACGATTTTTGACCAGTCTTCTGAAATTTTGACATAAGATATTTCAAGTGCTCTAAGGGAATTTACAAGTCTTGTCATTGAATCCGAATCGTGTCGAACTTGATAGAAAGTAAATGAAAGAACCGCGGCAGCAGAAATAAGATAAAATATTCCTATAACAACTGCTATCATGAAAATTTTGCGTATTGAAATTGTTTTTCTCATATGCCCCGTTCTTACATTCAGAATATTCAATTCATTAAATTATGAACAATTAAACAATCGTAAAATATCCATTATATTTAGACCTTTCAATTATCGGCTTTTTTTCTTTGTTATATGAACAATTTCAAGGGACATTTTATAATATTTGCAAGACAATATGCCTGAAAAAATAAGTTTATTTTTACTTTTCAATTGCTTCTCATTTTGGTATAGTAATCTTATATATTTACATCAACAATTTGCCGCCGATTTCTTTTTTAAAATATAAAACTAATTAGATCACTAATTTTATTTATTAAATACAGCTTCAGAATATTATAAGTATTAGAAATTTTTAGCTCACATTATAATCGTATTCTGCTTGTTATACCGCATTTCAAATTATACCTATTACAAACACCAGTATCGCAAAATATTTATCGAAAAGGATATTGTTTTCTATCAGGTACAAACTTTATAATATGCCATAAAACCAATTCCAATACTTTAAAGGTATAAGTAAGAAAAACCGCCATGTTTAATTTTTTATTATATATACTGGGCTTATATAGTATCAACTAAATATTTATGATTTATTCTAATTTTATATTATTTGTATACATAATAAGCTAAGAATGATACAGTTCATTATCTTAATCTTTGTGAATTGTACTTTTACAACACAATAATTTCCTTGCAAAATGATATAAAAAGGCAATCATGTCCGCTTATCAGGAGGCATTATGCCGATTGAAAACCGAATGGAGGAATTTATGAGCATCTTTAAAAAATCGTCAAAACTTGAAAATGTCTGCTATGACATCAGAGGGAAAATTGTCGATGAAGCCGCGCGTCTTGAAGAAGAAGGACATCAAATTCTTAAACTCAACACCGGGAACCCAGCCCCTTTCGGTTTAAAAGCCCCTGATGAGATTTTAAAAGATATGATTCTTAATCTGCCTAATACTCAAGGCTATAGTGATTCAAAAGGGTTATTCAGTGCTAGAAAAGCAGTAATGCAGTACTATCAACAGAAAGGAATTAAAGACGTTGATATCAACGACATATACCTTGGAAACGGCGCAAGCGAGCTTATTCAGATGTCAATGAACGGGCTTCTGAACAGCGGAGATGAGATTTTAATTCCTGCTCCGGACTATCCTTTATGGACTGCTTCAGTAAATCTTTCAGGCGGACATGCCGTTCATTATCTCTGTGATGAAGAATCCGGATGGCTGCCCGACATCGAAGATATAAAAAATAAAATTACACCTAATACAAAAGGTATTGTTGTAATTAATCCCAACAATCCTACAGGAGCCGTATACCCGAGAGAAACGCTCAGAGCTATTGTACAAATAGCTGAAGAACATAAACTTATAATTTTTTCAGACGAAATATACGAAAAGATTATTTACGACGATCTGTCACACATTCATTTGGCTTCGATGACGGAAGAAGTTCCGGTCATTACTTTCGGAGGTCTATCTAAGGCATACAGAATCGCAGGATTCAGAGTCGGATGGATGATGATCTGCGGCAATAAAAACATGATCACCGATTATATCGAAGGCTTGAATATTCTTGCAGGAATGCGTCTTTGCAGTAATGTTCCCGGACAATCGATCATTCAGACTGCTCTCGGCGGATATCAAAGCATCAACGAATACATTGTTCCGAAAGGAAGACTTTATGAACAGAGAGAATATTCGTATAAAATGGTTAATTCAATTCCCGGTCTTTCGTGTACAAAAGCACAGGGCGCTTTCTACTCTTTTGTTAAACTTGATACAGAAAAATTCAATTTAACGGACGACAGACGCTTTGTTTATGATCTGCTGGTAGCAACAAAAATACTTGTCGTTCAGGGAACAGGGTTCAACTGGCCGAAACCGGATCACTTCCGATTGGTGTTTCTTCCTAATCTTTCGGATCTCGAAACTGCATTTGAAAAAATGGCGGATTTTCTTAAGCATTACAGGCAAGATTGATGAATTCAAAAATAATTGCGGGCATATGGTATTCTCTTCTATCCAGTTTTTTCTTCGCTGTCTGCGCCGTATTTGTAAAACTCGCGGGAGAATACTGCAACGCCTATTTCGTGTCCGCATTACGTTTTATTATAGGAATTATCTTAACCATCATAACGGTTAAGATAATTCATGCATCTTTTGCAATTACCGATAAATTTTCATGGATTATGCGCGGAATTACCGGAAGCGCCTCGATGATAACATATTATATTGCGATACAATATTCTGGAAGCGGAAAAGCGACACTTCTCTCAAACATCTATCCGGCATTCACTGCTCTTTTCGGTCCCATATTTTTTCACGAAAAAAACCGCAAAACCGATTGGCTTGCAATGCCTTTTTGCATAGCCGGAGCATTCGTAGTTTTCGGAGGGAAGGGAGAAGAAAGCCTTATCGGAGACGCGCTAGCTATAACGAGTTCAATATTTGCAGGTTTCTCTGTACACTTTATAAGACGTTCAGCTCAAAAAGAAAATCCTGTAGTCATTTATCTTTCTGCATGCTTATTCGGCCTTATTGCCGCTCCTCTTGCGTTCAGCGGGAAGATTGAGATAAACATGCAGTCTCTTATTTTCATCATCATAGTCGGAATTACGGCCTTTGCCGGCCAGATATTTCTCAATTACTGCTACAAGAACATGTCGGCAGTAAAAGGCTCACTTCTTTCATTTATAAAAATTCCGATGACGCTCGGACTAAGCTGGTTTATCGGTGAAAAATTCGGAATGAAATTCATGCTCGGGACTCTTTTGATTTTTGCAGGAATTTTTATAGCCGGAATACCGAAAATCAGGCAAATGAAAGAAAATATAATGGGTTAAACTATTCCATATTGCTTCAGTTTGCGATAAATACTGGCTCGGCTTATACCCAGCATAACAGCGGTTTTATCAGGATTTTTATCAAGTTTATTATATGCATTTATAATAGCTCTTTTTTCCAATTCTGCCAATGGAATAATATCAGCTTCAACATGCTTTGTTTCTATCTTTTTAACATTACTTCCAAGCGTGAAACTTTCAATCTGAGAATCGGCAGCCTGAACCGCTTCACGCCGTATGACGTTTTTTAGTTCTCTAATATTACCCGGCCAATCATATTCAACAAGCTGATTCATCGCCGAATCGGCAATATATATGTAATCCAGTTCATAGAATCTGCAGAACTCTTTCACGAAATGATTTGCGAGTAAAGGGATATCATCTTTTCTCTCACGTAATGCCGGAAGCTCGATCGGATATTCTTCAAGACGGTAAAGAAGATCGTTTCGAAATCTTCTCTCCGCGATTTCAGATCTTAAATTTTTATTTGTCGCAGAAATTACTCTTACATCAATTGTCTTTTCATCCTTATCTCCAACTGAACGTATTTTTCCCGTTTCAAGTGCCCGAAGAAGATAAACCTGAACATCAAGACGCATATCACCGATCTCATCAAGAAAAAGAATACCCTGATTCGCCTGTTCAAAGTAACCCTGATGATCAGAAATTGCACCTGTAAATGATCCCTTTTTGTGACCGAACAAAAGTGATTCCGCAAGTTCAGAAGTTATACCGCCTGTATTAACCGAAACAAATTTATGATTTTTCCTTCGGCTATTTTCATAAATAGCCCGCGCTATAAGCTCTTTTCCTGTTCCGCTTTCTCCATAAATAATTACATTCACATCACGTTCAGCAACCTTATCTATTCTATCGAGTAAAACACGTATAGACTCACTTTCACCGACAATATCCGGATATAATTTTTCGCGCTTAATTTTTTTCTTCATGTCTCCGAGATGCGAAGACAAATCCTGAAGATACAAAAGATTGGAAACAATCTTGCCGACAGAAGCATCGTTTACAGGTCGAATTAAATAATCGAAAGCGCCTTTTCTTAAAGCATCAATTCCTAGTTTTTCATTTTGACGGTCAATAATCGGAATAATTTTGGCATGAGAAGCTTTTGACGAATAGATAGAAATATCTTCTATTAGATTATCAGAATTCAGAAGAAAAATTGAATCAATATTACCTGATGAAGCCTCTCTCAATGCTTCATCAAGAGTTTGAGATTTAACAAAAGGAATAGAAGCTTTTGAGAGCTTTTCAGAAAGAATCAATTCCGTCTGGGAATCATTTCCTACAAATAAAGCCTTTTGGTTTTCTGAATTATCAGATGAATTCATATAAACCGTTAATTATATTTCTTCTTCTTCTTCTTTTTTGGTTACAAGGAGATCATCAGGAACCTCATCAATAGGATCTCCTATTTGCACTGCAACACGGTTTCCGACAAGACCCGGGCGGCATTTAAACTTTTTTCTGCCTTCAACTTTAAGTGTCATATCGGAATCAACTTTAGTATTTGAAAGATTTATGACATCTCCAACCTGAAGATGGAGAACATCATCAAGAAGCACCTGAGTTTCCCCAATTTCTGCAACGACGTTAAGAGTAACACCTTCAAGTCGATTCTGGATAATAGCCATATTTTCATCTGTAGCACCTTTTCGAATGCTCGAAAACCAATACTGCGCGGAAAGTTTTGAAATAACAGGCTCAATTGTGATGTACGGAAGGCAAAGATTCGTCATACCTTCTACATCGCCGACCTTCGTTTCAAGCGTAATCAATACAACCATTTCATTTGGAGGTACAATCTGCGCAAACTGCGGATTAGTTTCAATATTGCTTAAGCGAGGTCTAAGATCTATTACATTCGCCCATGATTCGCGCAGGTTCCCCAAAATGCGGACGACAATACCCTCCATTACACTCATCTCAATATCTGTAAGTTCTCGGCTGATTTTTGAAGGCTCCCCAGCCCCCCCGAAAAGCTTATCAATTATGGTAAACGTAATACCAGGATCTATTTCAAGAACCGCAGAACCTTTGAGCGGATCCATATTAATTACTGCAAGAGTAGTCGGGTTTGGAATTGAACGGACAAACTCTTCATATGTAAGCTGATCTACCGATGCAACGTGAACACTCACAAGAGCACGAAGCTGAGCAGAAAGAGCTGTGGTTGTCAGACGTGCGAATGTTTCATGCATCATTTGAAGCGTACGAATCTGGTCCTTGGAAAATTTATCCGGACGGCGAAAATCGTAGATCTTTACCTTACGCTGTTCTTTTTGCGCGGAATATTCCTGAGGTTCAACCTCACCGGTTGATATCGCATTAAGCAGAGCATCTATTTCATCTTGCGATAATATCTCTGTCATCGTTTTTTGTCCTTTTTTATAGTTGCATCAGATGATGATATTTTCCACATAGCGCCGTTTCTTTCAAGCGAAAATCTATACTCATAAGCAAAAGGCATTATTGATCCATGACGACGGATATTTACGGTTACAATCGCGGAGTTTCCTTCATCAATTATTTTTTCATTAATAATCTCATAATCAAGTACATAATCTCTTCGCGGACTGCTGAGATATGAAATAAAATCTTTCATTACGCTTCTTCTTGAAAGATCATCTGCCCCATTATAAGCTTGTGCATAATCCGGATAAACATTAATGTACTTTTCCAGATCAAGATACTTTATCATATTATTCCATCTTTTATCTTTTTCTGCTTTTATAAAAAGAGCTACTATTTCAGAAGGCTCAATATCTGTTTTCTGATTAATTTCAGCAGGAAGATCAAATCTTTCAATATGTTTGTTGAAATTCGCTATAATAGTATTTTCACTTCTGACAACTGACGCGATTTTAGCATCAGGCAGAAAAAAAGCTCTTATCTTGTATTTTTTTCCAGGAACAAGATTATAGTAATCGTTAAGATTTATTTTCCGGTGGAATTTCTCTTCAGGCGCAAGTTCAATTTCACGCGGAACAAGAGGCATGCACACCTGATCAACTGTTTTCCCGGCTAAGCGATATTTTACTTTCACCGTTTCTTCTCTGCCTTCCATTGTATAAACTACAGGTTGAAAAGTTGAATAATCAGCAGGATATACCTTAAAAAAGGCATTTTTCTCTGAAACATTCTGAACGCATATATTCACATACGCTGCATTTCCTTCTTCAAAACTCAAGGTATCGCTCAGAATATAAACTTTGAATGTTTCAGACTCAAATGAATGAGTTAATGTTGAAACGCATAGTGCCAGTATTAATATCAGTTTTTTCATAACATTTCCCGTTTAATTATCGGCAAAAACGAGATTTTCATTCATTTATTATATACGAAGGTGTATTTTCGTTGTAATCAAACCCGTTACCTCATCTTTTTTTCTTAGTATCCAGTATTGTAACACATAGTTATCCAGTTTATTAGCAAATTCCTCAATAAAGCACATTTTATTGCGAATTCTCTTATTTACAGAACCAAGCAAAAGCATAATTCCTTCGTTAAGAATTCGTGAAACCGATTTTTTCCCGAATTTCCTAAGATCAAGGCATGCTTCATAAACATCAGCTGAAACTGAATAATGAATTAAGACCATTTTGCCACCGCTCGTTTGATACTTGACCGATGTATTAAACCGGATTTTACTGCTTGAGTATTCCTGCTTAATAATCTCCTTCAATATAAATTCAACAATCTTTGAAAGTTTCACTTTCTTTGCTGCTTTAATACGATATAATAATTCAATACAATCTTCATCAATCAGTGCTGTAGTTCTAATGGTATTCATCCCTAATTCCCCCTTAGAGATAATACGTATCCATTAACACTTTTTTCGCAAATATCTGCTGAAAAATCTATTTGACCTAAGGAAATATCATTCTACTCTGCACAGCATGAAAATAATTATAACAAATGATGACGGAATTGAAGCTTTAGGAATTAATTCCCTATTCGAAATACTCTCAAAAAAACATGAAGTTTACATGATAGCTCCCGATAGGCAAAGAAGCGCATGCTCCAATGCAATTACAATTCACGGCACAGTAAAGCTCAAGAAAACCGATTCCCGGAAATATTCACTCTCAGGGTTTCCAGCTGATTGCGTTAATTTCGGTCTTTGTTCAGGAATTTTTCCTGAACCAGATCTTGTAATTTCCGGCATTAATCATGGCCCGAATATGGGCGACGATATTTATTTCTCAGGAACTGTTGCAGGGGCGCGTGCAGGATATATTCATTTCCGCAGTGCAATAGCCGCATCTTATGAGTCTTTTACTGATTTCAGCCTGATCTCTGATGCTTCAGAATTTATAAGGGAGTTCGCAGAAGAAAAAGTAAGAAATGAAAGTTCAAATTTCTTTTTTAATATTAATTATCCTTCAATTGATAAAAATGAAATAAAGGGAATTAAGCTCACCCAATTAGGGAAACGCAAATATGTTGATAGGTATGATTTTGTTTTAGAAAATTCTGAATTCAAGGAATATCGCTTGGAAGGAATCGTTGACTCTATTCATAAAGAAGGATCAGATGTTACAGAATTATCAAAAGGTTATATTTCAATAACACCTCTTCATTTAGACACAACCGATTATACATATTTTAAAAGGGCACAATGACTTCAGCAGAACTTTCTGAAAAGATAAATACACTTATAGATTCCTCATCGGAAAAAATAAGATCCGGGGATATTGACGGAGCTATCGGGGATCTCAAATCTGCAGAATGCCTTGATCCTGGAAATGCCGTTGTGCTCAAAAACATTGCCTCTGTCTACGCAAAAGACGGACTTTTCAGAACAGCTATAGAATATTGTGATAAAATTGAAAAACTCAATTCCGGATTCATTGATATACATCAAATTAAAAAACTTAAAGCCTTTTCTCTTGCTATGACAAACAATTATCAATCTGCTGAAAAAATTATTAAAGAAGTTCTTGCTTCTTTCCCCTCAGACAGTCAATCGCTCGGCATACTTGGATATATTTACGATAAGATGAATAAACGTAAAGATGCCTTAGACTGCTATAAAAAAATCATTTCTGCCGACAGATCTAATGCAACTGCACTTAACAGCATAGCTTTTTTGATGGCAGAATCCGGTTCAGATCTTAATGCAGCTCTAAGCTTCGCAAAAAAAGCTCTTGAAGCAAATAGAGAGAATCCTGCATACCTTGATACTATAGGTTATGTTTATATGCGCCGTGGCGAAACTGAAATGGCTAAAAAATATCTCAAAGCTGCATTTGAAAAAATGCCTGAGAATGAAGAAATAAAATCTCACTTGAATGAACTTTTGAAACTCTGACCGAAATCTGTTTGACACAGCATCGTCTTTCATCATAAAAATCCAATTAAACATAAAGGAGTGTTTATGATACGAAAAATTACCGGTTTTTTATTGTTTTTTGTTCTATTTTCGGCATCTGCATGCAAAAAGTCACCTGCTGATCTAAGTGAAGCTGAAAGGAAATCTATCAATGCAGAGATGTTCAAAGCGGCAAAAAGCGGAAACCATGACAAAGTTAAAGAACTAATCGATAATGGTGCAGACCCAGAATCCACAGATCCCGAATGGGATGAATCAAATCCTGATTACTCAGCGCCTTCTGCTGTTCAGGCTGCTATTGCCGCTAATCATTTTGAAACTGTTAAAGTGCTTTTTGAAAAAGGTGCGAAATTTCCACAGTCTACAGAATGTCTTCACAATCTTATGATGACTGAAAATCCTGATATCAACATAGTTAAACTCGCCGAAAGCAATGGTGCCGACTTGAAATATGTTGATCTCGGCGGAGATACTATCATGAATCTTGCCGTAGGAAGAGGTCATGTTGAAATAGTTAAATACCTTTCATCAAAAGGAGTTCCCTATACTCTTGAAGGCAAAAAACTTTCAGGCAATCAGGCAATAGCTGATGCTCAGAAAGCAGCATCTGAAAAATCATCTGACGGATCAGATAAGTCTTTCACTGGAACTTTTACTTCGGGCTCTCTCGGCTTTGAAGGAAGTGGTTACTATATCATTCTCAAAGATGCTTCCGGAGCTTCAATGAAATTCAAATCGGAAAGCAAACCGGATATTGATTTTTTTATAACTTCTGAAGAAACAGGTATGCCTACCGAGAACCCTGCTCTTATCGGTAAAAAATTCACTATAACCTATACCGAAGGCAGTGAAACAGACGAGAAAGGCGACAATGTTAAAATTAACAAGTACATCAAAGGTAAGTCCGAATAATATATAATAAAAGAGACGGTTTTACCGTCTCTTTTATTATTCTTAAATTAAGCTTTACCGTTTTCCGGGCGGATTATTTCTTTTATTCCATAAGCCATGTCGATGTATTCTTTCGCGGGTCTATCCCAGAAATAAACTGATTTCTCGGCATTTTTCCGCGCCTGGTAAACGACTTCATCTCCTGAGTTCTTGAAGAATACTGAAGCTCTTTCCATTGCATCATAAAAAGCAGTTGGATTAAAGTCGGTAAAAAGAAAACCATTTCCTTCTATACCGTTTCCTGTTTTTCTTACAGGGAAAACAGTATCACGCAATCCGCCAGTCGCACGGGCAAGAACAAGAGTTCCGCAGACAAACGCTTCTATCTGAGAAATTCCGCCCGGTTCATTCATAGAAGGCATCAGAAACAAATCCGCAGAAAGCAGAGGGACACTCACTTCCTGAAAACCGATTGCAACACTCGCATTACGGCTGTAATACTGACCAAGCATCCAGAGACCGTGGGCAATCTCCTCTCCCTTTTCATCTCCGCTCGATACTCCGCCGCCGATAATTCCCTGCCATCCCAGAGTTCTGAAAATTCCTTCAGATGCGTTCAGTAAAAGCTGAAATCCCTTCTGTTCGGTTATTCGATGAATCATTACAAACAATGGTATTTCAAAATCTACATCAAGTCCTCTCTCAAACTGAAGAAGCATTTTATTCATAGCTTTTTCAGCATTATAATGTTTCATCTCATCCGTAATAGAATAAACATCATTCGGCGAAATAAGAATCTCAGGATATTTTGCTTCAATTCTGCTTTTCAATTCCTTATCATTTTTCAGATAATCGATAAAACGCGGATAATTTCTTCCGACAAATTCGGCACCATCGAACTTTTTCTGTATCCTAGCTTTTAGATCCCGGCCGACCGCGTTGCTGATTCCCTTGACGTTTGAAAGAATTCTTTCAAGACCGTCACACTGGTATTCAATCTGTTTTGCATACGAAGGACTAACAGTAACAACTTTATCTGCAAAACGGATTCCTGAAGCCATACAGTTTATCCTGTCTGAATGAACAGGATCCATGAATTCGTGAGCTCGCCAGTCAGGAAGATTAAATAGACGGAATATATCAAAACCGCTTTCATATCTGGCATATGCATCGAAGTACTGCCATCCGCCGTTATGAATGATATGAAAAAATGTCGTCTTTTGAAAATTTGGGTTTGAATTATAAACGTGATCGCTTCTGACGATACCGTTAAAAGGCCCGATATAAGCGTCATTAGTAAATGTAAAATACGGTTTAAGGCCGAATGTACAAATAACCTCAGCGCAGGCTCTTGCGAATCCGACTCTATGAGTTATCTTTTCCGAACTCTTAACGCCCCAATATAAGCCGTCGAAAAGTTCGTGGTGATCGAGCAGAAAATATTTCACACCGTCAACAACCGCAGAATGAACGCCTACCTCATAATCCGCATCAAGAATCTTGAAGCGTACATTTACTCCGGTATATTTCACACCGTATTTATCAGATGCAGCCTTCATCTTTGCCGCAGACTTAGAATCACCGTTTCTGTAATATGGAGTAATTACATAAACTTCTTCTCCGTTTGATGAGAGTTCACGTGGCAGTTCAAATACAACATTTGCAAGACCGCCGCTCTTTGAAAACGGATCAGCTTCAGCTGACATAAACACCCATGAGCCTTTGTTATTATGACTGATTATTGCCTTACCGAGTTCAGCAAGTTTTTTGTCGGCACTTTCAGAAAGCTGAATAAACAGAGAATAAATCTCATTCTTATCCTTATAATTATTTATATGCATGTGAAAAAGAATGCGCTTAATTCCGAGTTCCAGATAATGCCTTTCATTTTCCCAGAATGCCGGTATAAGATTCTCGGAAATATACTTTGAAAGAGTGATATAATCCGAACATTTTGAAGCAAATTCATTAAATGCGAAATTTGAAGGAAAAACCGAATTGCGCGAAATTGAACAAAGCCTGTAAAATGAATCTTTTAGAAAATCAATATAACATTCACCGATATTTTCCGTTTTCTCAAAACGAAGAAATTTTGCTCTCTGTGTATAAGAAACGACAATATTAATCCGTGAAGTTTTCAGTTCTCTTCCAGTGTAGAAATTATAGTGCCCTGTAATCGGAGAATACAGCGGATCAACTACACGGTAAAAAGCTTCATCTTCAATAGGAAGATTCTGATTATCAAACTGAAGCGTTGCACTCTGATTCGAATCGGCAAAATTAAAAGCAGCAACCCAGATATTCTTACCGCTGATTTCGGCCTTTACTGCAGCTGCAACCATGTTGTTATTTGCCCAAATAAGGTGACCCTTCCCGCGTACGTTGCGGTGAAAAGAGTAAAGCTCCCTGTAATATCTTTCAATGCCTCTGTTTGAATTTGATTCGAACTGATTCCAGTTTACATAAATATTATCAAGATAAACTTTCCAGCCCTCGCCTTCCGCGCCGCCCTCATAATCCATGATAATATTACTGAGAAAGCTTATAAGTCCGGCGGCGGCCTTTAAGCCGCGGTCTCCGAAAGTATTCATTGCACGGCGTTCATCATGATTTCCCAATATACCGACAAGTTCTGTTCCCTTGCACAAAACTGAAGGATAATAATTATCATAGATGTGATATATCTCGCGAACATCACTCTTTCCGTGAATAATATTTTCCGACACCTTAAACAAAGTTGAGTTGTAGGGAATGATACCTGAACGCGAAAGAAAGCGCTCATGGCCCCAGAAGCACTCAGCTATATTTATAAAAAAGTTTTTCTTTTTACGTCTCAATGCTCTTTCAACACGAAACATCATATATTGATGAACCGGAATCGCGATGGTATCACGGCACTGACTGTCGAAATATCCAGTGGTAATAAAATGCTCATCCCATCTGTCATTGACGATAATTCGTCCTTCAACCATCTCTTCGGCAGTTCTTCTCTTGCCGTACATATAAGGATAGTTGTTTTTCTTCATCATGATCGGAACAGCGTGAGCCGAATCGAAACGGATACCGTCAATATCATATTCTTCAATAAGTCTGTCAACAGACCCGGCAAGCCACTCCCAGACTTCATAACGTCTGTAATTGAAAAGTTTACCGTCATCCCAGCTTCCGTAACGCCCGTCGGTTGAAGCCCTTGCAACAAGCTGACCGTCTCCGCCGTAACAGTAAACAACATCTTCTTTCGTAACTTCATCGCTGTAGCGGTTCAAATGAGGAATACAGTCAACGATTATCTTAATTCCAAGTTTATGCGCTTTTTTTATCAGATCCTTAAATTCTTTGGCTCCGCCAAGTGAAGGTTCGATTTCGTGAAGGCTCATAGGAGAAAAAGGTGAAGGTGATGTTGCGCCCGCAGCCCAGTCCTGACGGTTTTCGCCCCGCTTGAATACTCCAAGAAGATAAAGCGAAGTTACATAATAGCGTTCTTTTAAATCATCAAGATGATCGGCGATATCAGAAAATCTTCCAAGCCTGATGACCTCGCCGTTTTCATTATAAACAAGCCCCGGATGACCTTTTTCGTCCTTCCAGTAAGTTCCGGTATGCCCGTGAATATCAACAAAAATCTCAAGGCAGATCTCTCCGGCAAGATCAGGAATAACATTTATTCTTCCGTTTAAACCCTCGCCTTCAACCCACTCAAAAGATGATCCGTTTTTATAAACTACGCAATAATCCCTGTGTCCGTAATTTTCGAATCTCAGCTTTACACTTTTGTGAGATTTTGTCTGATGCGCCGAAAGCGGAAAATCTTCATACGAAATTTCACTTTCTACGGGAAACTCGCTGTCAGAAAGATTATTATATACTCTTAGAAAATAGTTTTCTATTTTGTCCGGAAGATTGAATTCGAGTTCAAATTCTTCGCCTGTTTTAGCATTGAAGAAATTTTCAGCAAGAGGAGCATCATATTCTTTCGGAGAAAAAATACGCTCAAGAGCTATATTCGCACGGTTTCTGATTTCGTGAAGATCATGTCCGGATGCAGAAACAAGAAGGCGAACAACTTCATGAAGGTACTTTCTTTCGCCATGCTTTTTATATATTCTTGCAAGACGTATAAGCTCTTCAACACCTGAAAGATTTTTCTCATAATCAAAATTCATTTCATTCATTTTTTCGCGGGCATCAAGAAGCTCAAGCATGCTCTCGCGAGTCTTATCTGTAAACGGCGGAACTACGTCTGAAATTTCTGCAAGTTCACCGATTTCCCGGTGCTCGGAAAAATCAATAACACTTTCTACAAGATTATGAAGAAGAAGCGCAACTTCAGGCGGATAAACATCAATATGAGCAAATCCTGTTTCAATAGCCCGTTCTTCAACCATCAGCAAAGAAACAAGTCCCTTGAAAAGCGAATCATCTCCGCGTTTAAGGTATGAATCAACAGCATCAAAAGTTTTTAATCCGAGATATAATGTCGGAATTTCGAGCCAGAAAGGTCCCTGACCGACATGAGTGAAAACCGTCGTTTCGCGCGAAATATGATATACAGTTGGTTTTCCGGGAAGTTCTTTAACTATTACGAAACGTCTTCCCGGAAGGGTTTTAAAATCATATGAGGCAAGTGCGCGGTGAAGAATAGATATTGCGTTTGTAACACGCTCGGTAAGACGGGCATCATTTGCAAGTCGGCTTCGCAAAGAATAATCATTTTCAGCAAGTTCGTCAAAAGCTCTGTTTTTTAATGCGATAAAACTTGAAGTATATACCTCATGATTCGCACCGGATTTCAGAGAATCTATTATTGCTGAATCCGCAAAAAAAGGATAAGCGCGTTTTTCATCAAAAGCTGCGGTGATTTCCTTTTTTACATATCTCGCTTTAACAAGTTCCTCATCCTGAATTCTGAATCTGCAAAGTCCGCAGATTTCTTCACTCTTGTCGATAAGCTGTGCCACATCGTCCTCCTGATTATTCTGAAATCACCTCAACAAGCTGTAGATAAGGAAACTTATTATACATCTCCAACGGTTTGAAAGAATATTCCAACTGCATATTTTTGTTAATTTTATCGACAAAAAACGGTACCATGCTCCCGGGAACGACAAGAAAAACCTGTTCAGTTCCCTGCCGGTCTGTCATCATAACGACCTTAAGATCATTATCCTTTGATGAGCACGACTTAATTGCCGGCGGAAGATTAAAAACGCGTACAGGATACGCCTTCCCGTGATATACATCGCCGTCGGAAGAACTAATTTTAAGCAATAGCTGATCGTAAGGTAGATATTCGGAAGAACCTGCATTTGCCGAAAAAGGCAAAAGAACGCAGAAAAAAGCAAGTACGAAACCCTTGATTCCAGATTTGTTCACAGAATTGCCCCCAACCTTCTTTTTTTTAGTTATAAGGACATCATGAAATACAACACGTCAATTACTTATTTAAAAACTGAGCCGTAAAAAATTATTGACTCTTTTTCACCCCGTTATTAACTGTATAATAAGCCGTATGACTGACGCAAAAGGGGATAACCCCGGGGAAGTGCGGCTTTTTTCCGCCGCGCGTCTGGGCAAAAATCCAAAATAAAGGAGAAGCCCATGAATGCACTCATGAAAAACGATCCTGAAGTTTTTAAACTTATCAAAGACGAAGAAATTTATCAGGGAAAAACAATCCGCCTTATAGCAAGCGAAAACTACACTTCACGTGCAGTGCTTGATGCCTGCGGCTCAGTATTTCAGAACAAATATTCCGAAGGATATCCCGGAGCAAGATTCTACCAGGGTCAGGTAAACTGTGATGCGCTTGAAATTCTTGCGATTGAACGCGCCAAAAAACTTTTCGGAGCCGAACATGTAAACGTTCAGCCTTACTCGGGTTCACCGGCAAATCTAGCCGTTTATCTGGCTTTTGCAAAACCCGGCGATACCGTTCTCGGCCTTAACTTGAGCCACGGCGGACATCTGACTCACGGTTCAAAAGCAAGCGCGACCGGAAAATGGTTCAATGCCGTACATTATAATCTCAATCCTGAAACAGGACTTCTTGATTATGATGAAATCAGAAAACTGGCTCTTGAGCATAAACCTAAAATTTTAATCGCCGGTCATTCAGCATATCCGCGTCAGCTTGACTTTAAAAAATTCCGCGAAATTGCCGACGAATGCGGTGCAATTCTCCTGGTAGACATGGCTCATTTTGCAGGTCTTGTAGCCGGCGGAGCACATCCAAGCCCGGTTACTTATGCCGACGTGGTGACAACAACAACTCATAAAACGCTTCGCGGTCCGCGCGGTGCTATAATTCTCTGCAAAGAAATTCACGCTAAAGCAATAGACAAGGCTGTATTTCCCGGTCTTCAGGGCGGTCCGCATAATGCAACAACTGCCGGAATCGCAGTAGCACTGGCAGAAGCTCTCAAACCCGAGTTTAAGGAATACGCACGCAAAACTGTTGAAAATGCACAAGCTCTCGCAAAAGCGCTGACTGCACGCGGCTTTAATCTCGTTTCAGGCGGAACAGATAATCATCTCATGCTCATCGATTTGAACAACAAGGGAATACCGGGCAAACCATACGCTGTAGCGCTTGAAAAAGCCGGAATCATTCTCAACTATAACACTGTTCCTGGGGAAACACGTAAGGCAAGCGACCCGTCTGGAATACGTCTCGGCACTCCTTCAGTTACAAGCCGCGGTTTCGGAATCGCTGAAATGGAAAAAATTGCAGAGTGGATGGATAAGGCTGTTTTATGTTATGAAGACGACGCAAAGCTCGCAGCAATTGCAAAAGAAGTTGAAGCCCTTTGCTCAAAATTTTCCGTTCCCGGAATCGAATAAAAAAGATATTGACAAAGAATAAGATCTTTTGGTCTTCTTCTTTGTCTATCTTTCTTTATATTATTATTACTAATATCAAATGATAAAAAAATGACTTAAGTCAACAAATCTTTAATTAGTCACTTTCATTAAACTCTCTTTGATTTTTAAAAAGTATTTGCGAAGGAGATCTCTGTGTTATTCAGAATTATTTTTTTCTCTCTTGTCTTTTGTATTGCTCTCGGTTGCGGAACAGACAAAAATGATATAATCAGCTTGTATAACAGATATTCAAAATTTGAAAACAATCTCAGCGAAATGAGAGTCAAACTTAACATATCCTCTCAAGAAAATAAATCTATTTTTGACATAAAATTATCTTCCGGAAAAGTTACACTAAATAATTTGACCTTAAATTCAAAATTATCAAGTGCATCAGTTTTTGATGGAACAATTCTTCTTCATTTCGCTGACGGAAAAGAAAATTCCGTAGAGGATACAGCGTGGAACCGGATCTCATCAGGAATCCCTGACAATTTGGGAATAAATCCTTATATTGAGTTTAAATCTGACATTCAGCCTAAAATAAAAAAAATATCTGCAAACGAATTATGGGCAATTCAACTGTATGACGGCAAACAAATAATACAAAAAGTCGTTTTCGCGGATGACAAAATAGAAAAATCATCTACTTTTTTTGAAGATACACTTTTACGTGAAACATTTTACTATGAACATTCACTACTGAGCAATAAACTCTATTTTCCCAAGAAAATTATCACTATTATCTACCCGAAAGACAAGGAGCCGCTAAAAACCGAACAAATCTATGAAGTAAATGAAATCAAATTCAAATAACACATGCTTACAAGAGATAGACAAACTATCTTTATATAAAATTTATTAAGGAGAATTTTAATGAAATGAATTGCATCGCTTTCAGTTCTAGTTTTTGTTATACTTTTTGCAGTTGGATGCTCACAGCATGTAGGAAATTTCACTGCTATGTCTTCAGCTAATTACGAGCCTAAAAATATCGACGCCGCTCATCTTAAAAAAGCCGGAGCAGAAGGAAGAGCTTCAAGTCTTCTTATTTTTGGTATTCCTATCGGTGGTATGCCTAAAATAGATCAGGCTGTTGCTGAAACTTTGAAAAAAGAAAACGGCGATTTTCTTCAGAATTGTTCAGTATATTATTCACAGTGGAATCTAATATTCTTCGGTCAGGTTAGCTGGAAAGTAACTGGCGACGTTTACAAAACAAAATAATTTTTAAAACAATAAAGTCTAGCTTCTTGTAAGAAACAATTGAAAAGAAAGATTAAGCTTAACTTGCTCAATCTTTCTTTTCAACCAACACCCTTTTTCTATTTAGTTGAGGTTTTTCTTGCAATTTCCCGAGTAAAGTCTTCAGCTGAATCCGATATCAACTTCGACAATATCTCTGATTTTTCAATTTTTTTGTTAATCATCAAATCGGAAAAAATATATTTAACAGAATTCTCGCACTCATAACTTTTTGAAACATTTGATATTATTTCTGCAGATTCGGTATCAACCAATTTGGCACTCAATCTAATTTTCATTTCCTGATTAGTTGAAGTGTATAGCACTCTGTCAGAGTCCGTATCTGAATAATTAACCTCATTGAGTTCTATAAATAAAACCGCATCAGCTCCGGTAATCTCACCAATTTTTTTCATGCTCTTCGGGGAAACAAGTCCTGAAGCATTGAATTCCAACTCCTCTAAAACTTTGCCGAGTCGTTTTCTTTCTACAATAATAAATTTTCCAGTCTTCTGTATAGCTGAGGAAAAATCCGGCGAAACTGAAGACAATACATTATTATACTCTGCCTCACCTGTTTGATTAGATAGATCATCAACAATAACCGATAACTTTTGATTTGATCCTGAATCCTGTTTCTGAGCAGTTTCACATCCAACCAAAGCAACAAAAATCATTAAAAACATAATTTTTCGCATAGATATTCCCTTCCTGTTTAATAAGACGCATTCCTAACGTGGAAATGTGTTTAAACTACCACATTTATCAAGTCAAGCCTTTATTTAAAATCTATTTCAATTATAATACTTTGACCGCTTTATTGAAAAGTACTAAGTGTAATTTTTATGCTTTTCCACCAAAACTATCAATATATTGTGATCAATTATTTCTATATCTTCTTCTTCCTAATATTTTTATTACATTATCAATAGTTCTGGTTTCATTCAGGCATTCATCGGACAATCGAAGATAAATTGAAGCTTTAACATCTAATAATAAATCAATGTCCTTAGCTGTTGCGACGGATAACACATGACGGTTCTGAACCCATTCATATTTTTCACCCGTAATTCTTTTATCTTTAATCCAGTCTTTTGACATTTCAATAAAATCATTATAAGTAATTTTTTGATCTTCATCACGTAAAACATAATAATCATTCTTACGACTAAGAATTTCTGAAACTGTTACTTTTTTTTCGTCAATTGTCATATTTTCATATTTAGTATAATCCAGAACCGGATCCATAAATTTCTTATATATTTTTAATATCTTTTCATCTTTCGTATTTTTATAATCATTCACCAATGCATCCAGACTTTCCTGATTAATTACATTAAATAAAGCATAAATGACTTCCGATTTTATGTTATAATCATTATTATCCAATAAAGGTATCAAGTATGGAGATATTTTAGTGTCATCATATTCGTATGAAGCCCAAACATAAGAATACAAATCAGCATCTTTAGATTTTAAACCCTTGATAATAAAAGCCGAATCCGCTGGATGCCCGAATATTCCGATACCCTTAATGGCGAAATTTCTCACTTCTGCATTTTTGCTGCACGCAAGCTCCCTGATTCTAGGTAAGGATTCAAGATATTGCGCATTAACAAGAATGTGCATAGCCGACATAATTTCAGTATCATTCTTAGAATTTTTCAGAACATCAAATAGAGCCGGCAGTCCTTTATGACCGAATGCTCCCCAGATAAATTCAACCGTCAACGGCCATGAAAAATTCATCGAGTGCTGGGGAAAAAAAATACGGCCCGAATTATCCTTAAGAACACCTTTCAGCATCGGAATTACTTTTTCATTCTGAGTACTTGCGGCATCAAAAGCTGTATAGAAAACATACCTGTAATTTGCCCGGAATGAAGTGCTGTTCCATATTTTACTTATTGCCGCAGATTCTGAAACATTTCCCATATTCCACAAAAGAACTGAAGCGTTCAACTTAAAAAAATCATCCGATTCTTTTGTTTTTTCTATAATATCTAATTCTTTTTTTATTCTTTTTAATCCCGCATCGCCGGATGACTTTATAATTTCCCATGCTTTATCAATCTCAATAGATTTATTTTTTTTATCTTCGTTAGTTAACTTGTTTTCATCTATTTTTCTTAATATTTTTATAGCCGAATCTAGCTCATCATTTCCTGCTTCCTGCGGAAATATTTGAACAACCGAAAATAGTATAAACAGCAAACTAATAATTATTTTCTTAATCGCGAGTTTATTCATTTCTTCTCCTTCTTTTGCTGTTTCTGAATAATCCAGTCAGCTGTTTGTTTTACAGCTAATAGCCATAAACAGAACATATATTCTTTGACATGATCTGAAACAGATAAAGCTTCTAGTCTTTATTATGCAAATTGTCAACATGAAAATCAGAGGAATTCCGGGTGTCGGAATAACACATAAGGCTTCGATATCTACGAGTGTCGTAGAGCAACACAAGGCTTCCCCTTATGAATTCATTTTTCGCATGGTGTCATGCAATAAAACACAAAGGGCGTTCCACGCCCTTTACCCGGTTTTGGTTCTTTCTTTTGAGCGCCCAAAAGAAAGAACCGCTATCCGAGCGCTGATCCATCCGTGGGCGCTCGGACTTGCGCACATCCGTGTGCGTTCGGAAAATGCACTGGGGATATCCCCAGTCCCCTTAAATTATTTTTCTATCATTTATATTTTACCGAAGTGCTTTTCGCACTTTCGTGATTTTAGGAATCATTCATCTCATAATCTCATTACGCGTTTATTCGCTGCGCTCAGTATACGCGTAATTTATTCTATCTCACTTATTCCCGTGTTTTCAATGATCTTCATATACAGCAACCGGCGCCTTTCGGCGCCGGTTAAATTACTGCTTCTTCATGTCCAGCTTCATTATCTGAAATATGACCATCAATTAATCGCTTGCCATTTTCACACGTTTCATTATCTATAATAATTAACAATTAAAGGTGATTACATGAAACTGAACATAATTCTTGAACCAGCGGAAGAAGGCGGCTTCAACGTAACAGTTCCTGCTCTTGACGGATGCTTTACTCAGGGAGAAACTGAAGCGGAGGCTCTCGAAAACGCAAAAGAAGCGATACTCTGTTACATCGAAGGTCTCGAAAAACTTAATCAGATCAAAACTATTCCCAACGCGACATTTAAAGAAATTGAGGTTTGTCTTTGAGCAAAACCTTTTCAGGAAACCAACTTGTTAAGGCTCTGAGACGCATCGGTTTTATCGTCGATCATCAGAAAGGAAGTCACATCTTCATGTATAATCCTGAGGAAAACATTTCCGTCATTGTTCCCCAGCATAAGGAAATAAAAAAAGGAACTCTTCACAATATCATCAAAAAAGCCGGACTAAATATCGACGAACTAAAGAAACTCATTTAATCCCGGCGCAGCTTCCCGATAAACTCCGTTATTTGCATGGTGTCATGCAAAACACAAAAGGTGCTCCTTATGATGCCTTATGTTGCGACTTTAAGCCATCACGATGATGGTAACGAGACTCTGCGCCAGGACGGCGCTAAAAGAGTCGAGCAGTCGCATATTGAAGGCATCGCTTTGCAGGGATCGTTCCTGCTTCCTTTGGAATCTGTTAATTGCATGGTGTCATGCAAAACAATCAAAGGCTTGCGCCTTTGTAATCCGGTTTCGCATGGTCTCATGCGATAAGATCAAAAGGGACAGGGCTTCATCCTCGGCGGCTTTCAACATCGTGTTGCCGCCTCGCTCGTGCTCATCGTGAGCACACGGCCAGCCCTTCCCTGAGCGTCAGGATGACGCAAATCCAACGCGGGCAGGAAGCCCGTTAGCGTTGGACAGTGAAATCCCTACCCGGCTTTTTGTCGCGACAGAACTATCGCGCATTTCTTCGAAATGACTGCGATAGTCTGCGCTTATATTGTATCAGCCTTCGGCTGATAGGTTAGGTTCTTTTTCTGCTCACTCAGCTTTTTCTGTCTCACTTATTCCCGTGTTTTCAATGATCTTCATATACAACAACCGGCGCCTTTCGGCGCCGGTTAAATTACTGCTTCTTCATGTCCAGCTTCATTATCTGCTGTTCATACTTCTCTACGTTTATCAATAATATCTGTGCTAACTCTTTGGCAAACTGTGGCGACATTCTCACATTCACCACTGGTTTGATTCCTTCGTAATTACTGCTTATCAGTCCGAGTGTCATTTCCATCTCATACGGGCTGTAGCTTATATTTGCAACATTCCCGTACACCTCTGGTATATTTACTTCATTTGCTTTCAATCTCTCGTCTTTGTCTTTTGCCATGTCGGTTCTTCCTTGTGTTTTATTTGCCTTTATATACGCCGTTTTCCCAAACGCCTTCTCCTAACAGTTTTCCATTTTTATCAAATAATTTTCCGCGTCCATGAGGTTTATCATTAGCAAACTCTCCTTGATAATACGAACCATCCGGATTATAATAAGTGCCGAAACCGTTAAACTTATCATCCTTGAAATCACCTATATATTTACCGCCATTTTTGAATGTTTTAATTCCTTTCCCATGCATCTTACCTTTAAGATATTCGCCCTCATGATATGTTCCATTTACATAAAAATACTTTCCTTTTCCATTAAAAAATCCGTCTTTAAAATACCCTTCATACCTATCTCCATCAGAATAATAAAAAATTCCATATCCATTTTTCCCACCTTCTTTATATTCACCTTCATATCTGTCTCCTTCTGGCCAAAAGAACTTTCCTTTGCCTTCAGCGACTCCTTTGCTAAATTCTCCTTCAAATCTTGCACCATCAATATACTTTACTATAAAAAATCCTTCTCCATCACCATTTACAAATGTTCCCTCTAAAATAGTTCCGCGATTGGTAGTAATTTTCCCTTTTCCGTTGGCCTTTCCATTTAACACTTCTCCCTCATATTTTCCAGCATACATACCCACATATTCTTTTTTTTCAATTCCGTCCTTGTTAGTTAAACTTTCTTTACTAATCAAAGCGTGACTACACATTAGTAGTTGAGACAGCATTAACCCTATTGTAATTATCTTCTTCATTTATTTTCTCCTAATTCCCTAAACTGATCGGGACTTTTACTCCAAAGAATAAATAATTTCTATTCTTCTCTCTTCTTACATTCATATTTGATATTTCTTTTGTAAAACCGTATCCGTCAAATTAACGCATAGATATCAGTATTTTTCGACATTTGCAATCAGATTTTAATATCATTGGCTGATAGATTGCACGGAAGAAGCTTTTCAATTTCTTCATCAGATTTTGCTTCCGGAAG
>Ga0208940_1001448_pt1 | contig 24831 bp, 22 predicted proteins | sample AD_JPNNA6_MetaG_FD_184445 | JGI IMG/M metagenome (GOLD analysis project Ga0208940, IMG submission 184445) | Active sludge microbial communities of municipal wastewater-treating anaerobic digesters from Japan - AD_JPNNA6_MetaG (SPAdes) (version 2) | ecosystem: Engineered > Bioreactor > Anaerobic... | reverse complement strand
ACGGGGGCCAGCCTGCACCCTGAATAAATCCATTCAAAGCCCATAGCCAGAAGTGAATGGCATAACTCTGCGTTGCACCAAATGCAAAATTACATAAAGCGGTTAGTATAAGCCCAACCGGCATGAAAACACGCACATTGCTGCGGTCCGAGACAGAGCCAAGCAAAAATTTGCCAATCCCGTACAGTAACGCACTTATTGCCAGTATGCTCCCAATCTGTGAATGGTCATAGCCAAACGCTGTTTGCATATCTCTGGCAACAGTGGAAAGATTATTTCTGACTATATAGAAGGTTGCATACCCGATGAATGTTGCTTGCAGGATGTGCCATCGCAATCGCGGGTAAAGTTTTTTCACCTTTTCTTCTGGCAGTTGTGGTTTTGCCGGTGGTGGTGCAAAGAGTGATAGCAGGTTCATAATGACATCCCTTAAAGTAAAAAGTGTGATGCAGTAAATGAGTACATGATATATGCGTATTTGCAAATCTTTTTTATTATGAAAACCTGCAAAATTGTTATTCCGGGTTTGACCCTGAATCAAAATAATTTTAAATGAAGCTATATTGATAATAGCAAAGTAGAAGATATTTTTTATTATTTTTATGAAAAGATATGTCTTTTATACAGTCTGTAAATTCAGGATGACTATCGCCAGATATTTTCATATTATTATTGTGGTTTAACCTTCCATGTAAATGCTAACAGCACAATTGATATAACAGTGCATGCAACGATGGTGTAGAGCACAATGTTCCATCGGGTAACCATATCGTATGTTGTGGCAAAGTAATCAAGAATAAAGCCAAATCCTTTTGCCTGAGCTGTCCTGCCAAGATATCCAAACACACTGATAAAGCCATGTGCAGTACCTACAGCCTTTTTGCTTGTTAAATCAAGCCCCATAACTGCTAACAACATAACCGGCGGATACACAAAAAATCCAATGACCGAAAGCATTGCGTAGTAAAACCACAGGGATGGTTGCGGGTATACCACTATTGCAAAAAAAGCCAGCACTACCGGTATCATACATAGCATACTTACCATGCCGCGCCGTCCCTGCAATTTGTCCGAAATCCAGCCAAACAAAATTGTTGATGGGATGCCTGCAAACTCAAGCACCATAATGCTGAATCCACCCTGTGTAATGTTTGCTCCCTTTATCTCACGTAAAAATGTCGGACCCCAGTCAAGCATGCTGTAGCGGGCAATATAGACAAAGAAGTTTGCAATGGCAACTACCCAGAGCAATTTGTTTTTGAGTATATAATCTACAAAAAGAGTTTTTGTCGATAGTTCCTTTTCAATGTGTTCATGTGTTTGAGGAGGATAATCGTTTTTGTATACCTCTACAGGTGGCAGACCAACCGATTGCGGTGTATCACGCAGTTGCCAGAAAAGATAGAGGGCACACAGTATGGCGATAGCACCCGGGATAAAAAAAGCATTGTGCAGACCAAAGTGTTTTGCACAATAGGCAGCAAGCATACCGGCAACCCCTCCGCCAACATTATGTGCAATATTCCATACTGAGAAGATGGTGCCGCGCTCACTGACGCTAAACCAGTGACCAATGGACCTGCCGCACGGGGGCCAGCCTGCACCCTGAATAAATCCATTCAAAGCCCATAGCCAGAAGTGAATGGCATAACTCTGCGTTGCACCAAATGCAAAATTACATAAAGCGGTTAGTATAAGCCCAACCGGCATGAATACGCGAACATTGCTGCGGTCCGAGACAGAGCCAAGCAAAAATTTGCCAATCCCATACAGTAACGCACTTATTGCCAGTATGCTCCCAATCTGTGAATGGTCATAGCCAAACGCTGTTTGCATATCTCTGGCAACAGTGGAAAGATTATTTCTGACTATATAGAAGGTGGCATACCCGATGAATGTTGCTTGCAGGATGTGCCATCGCAAGCGTGGGTAAAGTTTTTTTACTTTTTCTTCTGGCAGTTGTGGTTTTGCCGGTGGCGGTGCAAAGAGTGATAGCAGGTTCATAATGACATCCCTTAAGGTAAAAAGTATGATACAGTAAATGAGTACATGATATATGTGTATTTGCAAATCTTTTTTATTATGGGAACCTGCAAAATTGTCATTCCGGGTTTGACCCGGAACCCAGATGTTCAACGTTAGATTCTGAATCAGCGTTCAGGATGAGTTTCTACGTTTCAAAATGACACAGTTCACATTGTCATTCTGTGAGATGCAGTACTTTGTGTCATTCTGAGGGAGCGGTTGCAAATGAAGAATCTATTCTTTAATTGAGATGCTGGATTACGATTAAGGATGACCTCTTGATTGCAATTTCAGATACTTGATATAGTAAATGTGGTATGTTATAATAAAAATGTATTTGAAATTTCTTAGCCTGTATTTATTAGTATTGATATCAATGTATCTCAATTTGTATTATTGAGGGAGTGATGAAGATTACAAAAAAACGCAGTGATGGATTAAAACGACAATCAGAAATAATGATGATTGCCCTTGAACTATTTTCAAAAAAAGGGTATCACAATACAAAATTGGAAGATATTCTGAAAAAAGCTGATATAGCTAAAGGGACATTTTATCTTCACTTCAATGGTAAAGATGACTTATTACATATGATAGTAGATAGTCAACTGGAAGAGATGTACCGTATTTTAAGTGTACTTGATATTTCAATGGATAAACCATTAACCGAAGTAATTAATATCTATAGAACTATCGCCCAATACCTTATTCGCGATCCAAAAATTAAAACGTTTGCACGTATTATGTTAAAAGAAGCAATGGGATTGGATAAAACACTTTTACAAAAACTTAATGATTTTTATAATAAAATTATTGCCATGTCTGCAGATTATATTGCAAAGGCTCAGGGAAAGGGGAGGGTGTTTCCCATGCTTGATCCTTATTTCACGTCCATGTGTATTGTAGGGTCCATCAAAGAATTGGTTTTTCAGTGGTCGGTTAATGATGAATCATTAGATTTAGAAAAAGCTATTATGACAGCCGCCGATATCTATTTTAGAGGGATGGTCAAAGGATGATATTTATTACTTGACTAAAAAGTGATATGTATAATTGTATGAAAAAATGTAAAATGGGTGTATTGTACTATAACTTCTGAATAAGGAAAACGTAGAAATAATATGAAATTGTCCGAGATTAAAAAAATTCTTGATGCTGATGTCATAGTGGGAGAAGAAATGCTCAATACTGTAGATGTAGAAACAGCTTTTGCATCAGATTTGTTAAGTGATGTGCTGGCATATGCAAAAGAGCGTGCATTGTTTATTACCGGCCTTACCAATCCGCAGGTGGTGCGTACGGTGGAAGTCCTTGATCTTATTGGTGTGGTATTTGTACGGGGTAAAGTTCCACAGATGGATACGGTAGAGCTGGCAAAACGTAAAAATATACCATTGCTGAGAACAAAATGTATAATGTTTGAAACCTGCGGAAGACTTTATGGTGCAGGTATGAAAGCTTCTATTGAAAAAGTTGATTAAAAAGTTTAGCGCATGCAGTGTGCAAATCATATATTTTCATATACATTGAAAGGTGGTGATTTTGATAATGCCGGGAGGATTTCGACTTCGCTCAAGCGTGAGTTGAGAACGCGGGAATATCCTTCCCATATGATTCAAAGGGTAGCAATAGTATTATATGAAGCGGAGATAAATGTTGTTTCGTATACCACCGTTGGATATTTTTTTGCATATTGCAGACCAAATTCAGTACATCTGGTGGTAAAGGACAAAGGAAAAGGGATAGAAAATATCAGGCTGGCAGTACAGGAGGGTTTTTCAACAGCAACCGATGAAATACGCAGGCTTGGATTTGGTGCAGGTATGGGTTTGTCGAATATTAAACGCAATGCTAATGTTATGCGCATTTGCTCCAGACCAGGTGAAGGTACAAAGATATGCATAGATATAACATCAAGCAACCATTATGGAGATTTGATTATGGACATCACTGTAAACGAAATCCAGCAAAAAACAAATTTTGAACTGTTAACCACAAAAGCTGATTGCACAAAAGGCATTACTGGTGGTTATGTCGGCGATATGCTTTCGGATGTTAACGCTAACGGTAAAAAAGGAAATATCTGGATTACCATTTTAACGCATCCCAATGCTGTGGCAGTTGCATCATTAAAAGATTTTAGCGCTATTGTAGTGGCAGGTGGAATAAAACCCCGTGATGAATTTGTCAAACGTGCTGATGAGGAGGACATTCCTGTTATGTATACCGATTTATCAGCTTACGAGGTTGTAGTGCTTTTATCATCGCTGGGTATAACAGCAAATCATTAAAAAATGTTTGGCGATAGTTACCGGTGAAGCTATCTCCCTATTAAAAAATTAATTGCATAGCCAGCAGCGGCAAGTCCCATTATACCCGGCATATACGATAAACTTCCCCTTGTATTGTTTGTGCTAACATTGGTTGTACTGCCTGTACGTTCCTCGTGGAAATAAACGCACATAAATCCTCCAGCAATCCCAATATTTTTGAGACGCTTTCGCATGGTGCGTGCCAGCGGACAGTACTGTGTTTTACTAATGTCGCTAACTCGTAAACTTTCCGGATTACATGCATTAGCCGCACCCATACATGAAATGAAAGGAATATGCCTCCCCAGCAATGTTGTAATAAGTGATGTTTTTGCATCAACGTCATCAATGGCATCAACAGCAAAATCAATGTCGTGAGGGATTAATCCGTGAACATTATCAGGTGTTATACGGATTTTATTTTTATTAATCATACCATCAGGGTTGATATCTTTTGCTCTTTTTTCGGCAACGTCAACCTTTGGAATTCCTATTGTACTGCCTAAAGCTAAAAGCTGCCGGTTGCAATTGGATATCTCTACAGTATCAAAATCAATAATATGAACAGTACCCACCCCAGCGCGAACCAGTGCTTCAAAGGCATATGAACCAACGCCACCAAGTCCGGCAATAAAAACTCGTGCTGTGAATAGCTTTTCAAGGTTTTCTTTGCCTATTAAAAGTGAAGTACGGCTAAATCGCTCATAATAATTTTGATTAATATTCATAGTTAAAAAACCTGCATTGTAATATAATTTTTTTAATTTTAGTGCAGTATTTATTCCTTAAAAATAATGTTATATAAAAGCAAGGTACTTGCCCGCTGTATTCTGCAGCGATGATATATATTCATTAGTGTTTTTATAAAAATAAAATTATAGCGGTTTGTATTGCTATTTTAAAGCAATTTTTTTTGTTTTTTATTAAATTCTATAACTTCTGGTGGTGGTCCCCAGTAGAACTTCAGGCAATGTATGCCTTTTTCTTTATGAAAATCAAATGTATACGACCTGTTTTCATAATAACTGGTTAGATTATAAGGATAGTTATCGGAATTAATCTCTTTTAATCGCCTGCTGAAATATTCAAAAAATTCAACCAGCACATTTTCTACGCAAAACGCAATAATGTTGGCAAGCGACATCTTCCATAGCTTCTTCACATCCAGGCAAAATTCATATTCCGACTGATATAACACCAGATGTACTCTTTTCCATGGATTGTCCTTATCCCGTTTTCTATAGCAGATTCTTTTAAATGCAATAGCTTTCTTTTTTTCCTTTTTTGCAGCATACAGTATCATATATACAATACATGTCCTCAGCGACACATCTAACTTTTTACAGTAACTATCTAGAATTTCTAAGTGTTTACACGATATACAGGTAGTAGTTTCAAAATCCATTGCTTCCTCCCAGAGTTTATATTTTTTAGATGCTAAATATTATTTGGTATGATAAAAAAATTATATGTTCAAATTCAACAATTTTTTTGCGTTTTGTGTTGTAGCTTCTGCTATCTCTTCTTCATTGTTACCAATAAGCTCACTCATAGCTTTTACCACATAGATAATATTTTCCGGCAGGTTTATCTGTCCACTTTTTTCCACAGGGGGTATATCAGGGCTGTCGGTTTCCAGTAATACATGGTCAGGATATATATGGTGTAAAACCTGCAATTTTTTTTTGCTGTTGCGGTAGGTTAGTGCTCCTCCAAACGAAAAGTAAAAACCATAACGGATAAGCTGCCGGGCTATATCAGCATTCCCCGAATATGAATGGATAACGCCGCCTGCGTTTATTTTCCCAATACGCTTCAGTGAAGCAATAAGCTCATTGAAAGCTCCTCTGCAATGAACAATGACGGGCTTGTTTAAATCATTGGCAATAGCAAGCTGTTCTTCAAAAAATTTTTTTTGCACAGCAAGGTCCATGTCGGTTTTTGCATCAAGCCCAATCTCGCCAATGGCAATGTATTTGCTGTCGGTTATCGCATACAGCTTTTGCAATTCTTCAAAGTATTGGTTTTTGATATACCACGGGTGTACACCAGCGGCAAAGTAAACCTCATGAAAGCTATGACTAATTGTTTGCGATAGCTCCCACTCATCAGGAACTATCGCACAGGTAATAAAAGCGATAACACCAACCTTTCTGGCTGCATCAATGATTGCATCAAGCCGGCCGCTGAAATGCTGACTTTCCAGATGACAATGTACGTCAACAAGTCGCATGTCATTCGCCAATCACTTTTATCAGCACACGTTTGGGGCGCTGCCCGTCAAACTCAGCATAAAAAATCTGCTCCCATGGGCCAAAATCCAATTTGCCGTTGGTCACTGCTACAACAACCTCTCTTCCCATGATGCTTCGTTTTATGTGAGCATCGCCGTTGTCCTCGCCAGTACGGTTGTGGCGATATTTGCTGATTGGTTCATGCGGTGCCAGTGTTTCTAAAAAATCATCAATGTCATGGATAAGCCCTTTTTCATCATCGTTAATGTGTACCGAGGCTGTGATGTGCATGGCATTGACAAGGCACAACCCCTCTTTGATGCCGCTTCTTGTAACCACATCCTCAACCATGGTGGTGATGTTTATGTAATCACGTTTTGTTCTGGTATTGAAGGTAAGGTATTCGGTCATTGATTTCATGGGTTGCCTCCTTTTTTTTGTCCGATAGTTATCGGTAATGATGATAATGGTATAAAAGTTTACCTGTTGTGTCAATACATTCTACGCTCAATCACCATGAATACATATTGACTTTTTGATTGCAGAGCAGTATAATAATGGTAATGGTAGTGGGGAAAAATAGGTTGACAAATACTATACGCATAGTAATATTAATATACATACTAGTATGTAGAAAATTATAACTTTAGCGGGAGGCTCTTATGAAACGCTTTGTTATATTGTTTACCATCCTGATAGCTGTCTTCATAGCGGCAGCAATTTATTCAACCAACAGGGTTGAAACAGAACCTGCATATTCTGCTTCGCCTGTTGACTGCGGGTGGGATGCAGTTAAGCCACACTTTGTGAATGATAGCCCCTGCCCAGGAGCGGTGTACTGTTCGTATGGAAATTGTGGTGAATACTGCTGTCCGTGGGGATATTTCTATTCCAATCCATGTACATGCCGATGCTATCGTACAAGCTATGATGCAGGGCAGGATTGCAATAGCTATTTCAGATGTAATTAGTATATCTGTCTTATATGAATTTACTATTATATTACCATGTCAATACATTTATTATCCTGAATAAGTTTTTGACGACCTGTATGCTTTTGATAAAGATTTTATTTTTAAAAGCAAAATTAAAAGGCAAAATTTTTATTGACAAGTTAAATAGTATAAATCTAATAGCCTCGTCTTTAAAATGAAAGTTTTTACATAATTTTTTTTGAAAATATTGTTTCAGTTAGTACATTAATTTTTACTATCATCCTGTAGTTTAAATGGTAAAATCACAGCTTTGTTGTGATTAATTACCATGGTGCAGGTTATACCATTCCCCTGTAGCTCAGTCGGTAGAGCGAGTGGCTGTTAACCACCAGGTCGCAGGTTCGAGTCCTGCCGGGGGAGCATACATAAAACCATAATGAGCATGACTTTTTTTTATCAATCCCATTCATAATCTCGATTAACACATTTTTTAATGCAATAAGTATTGTATAAAGGCTCTACTTCTACTAAACGTTTACAAGAAAAATGTATATTAGTTTGTACTGAGATGTATTTATAAGGTAGAAAAGCAACGAAAAAGAGAAAACAAATTATACAATAGAGGTATTGGAGTATAGTAACATTTATTTACTGAAGCTAACCACCAAAACAGCAGATTTCATCTGCAATCCGTTTAAAAATGTTTCGTTGTACCATTGTCACAGTGTTTATATTTTTTGAAAATTATGGATATGGTACAATAATACATAAACAAATTATATCTTGACAAATTGTAGTTTCTAAGTAACAATTCTGGCATGAAAAATGCAAAATCCTTTCAGGACATTAAATATACTGAAAAAGAAAACAAAAAAAAGATAATCATAGACGCTGCCGAGCGTGTATTTGCCACCAAACCTTTTAATCAGGTAACAATGCGTGATATTGCAAAAGAAGCAGGCATCTCGGCAGGTGCTATCTACCGTTATTTCCCTGATCAACAGGCGCTGTTTGTTGAAGCTTTTTTACTGGGAGCAGAAGATATAATTAATGAAATGGAAATAATTATTGCAACAAGTAAAAATCCTCTTAAAGATACCATCTATACATTTTTAAGTTATTTAAATAAGCACGATCCTTATTTTCGCATGATGACTCACTTCATGCTGGATGCAAACTTGAGTCCCGATTTAATAAATAAGCTCAATGAAGTCGAACGCCGGGTGCTGGATCAATTTACAAAACTTTTTGCTTCACGTACTAACGCACGACTATTAGCGCATAGCTTATTTGCATCATTAAATGGAGTTATGATTACATTTCATAATTACCCCGGCCGAAGTAAAAAAGAGGTACGCTACCACATGAATAGATTAGGCGAAACATTATACCAATTATTTTCCTGATAACGCAGCATCTTCCCTTGCAGCTTCAACCTCATGCAATGCACAATTCTGAAATTCATGCAATAGCTTATGAGCTGCCTCTTCCCACAGCAGACATAGTTCAGCATTGTCCTGCCCAGGATAAATGAAATTACTTGATAAACATCTGTCAAATGCTGCAGTCACCTCGTCAATGACACAACTATCTGCATTGTACAGCAAATCATTGATAAACTGATTAAGCGGATACCATGATGCAGCGCGTTGCATATCACGATAGATTTGTGTAAGCAGTACATTGCGCGGTCCCTCCCATAGTTCGTTTATCATCATATCGCGGAAAAGACGGGGTAAACTTGAAAAATCTTCCATAACGCCATGACCGCCAAACACCGAGATGGCTTTACGCAATACATCTGTAGCATCCCATGAGGCAATAATCTTTTGTAACATTATAAGGATACGTACCCTGAACCGTTTCTGCTGGGTTGCGATGTCTTCGTCAGTGGTAAGCCCCCCTTTCAACCCTCCCGGCAATGATTGGAACATCTCATAAATCTTAAAAGCGCCTGCTAATGTTCGTTTCGCATAAAGGTTAATTTCATTGAGCTGTCGCTTAAGCAATGGAAACTGGTTTATGGGAAATCCAAATGCTGTTCTAAAGTTTGCATACGCAGTAGCTTCGCGGGCAGCGCGTATCATAGCTGCAGCAGCAGAAAGTCCCACGGTCAACCGTGAATGCGTTAGTACAATACCAACAACATTGGCAACACCACGCTGTACAGCTCCGGTTTTGTAGGCGATAGTTCCATTGAAGGTAATCTCTGCAGTAGGCAGCTCGGCAGTCCCTAATTTCCATTTTAGCCTGTCAATGGTGTAGTTATTACGCTTTTCGTTTTGTTTATCAAGCCACGATGGCATAACAAACAACCCAACATGCTCTGACCCCTTTGGGCGTGCAGTGATGACAACATAATCAGCATGCGTTGCAGAACAGAAAAACTTTTTGCCATAAAGCCTCCAGTGGTCACCTTCTTCAACAGCCTCTAAATCATTTGCAGCAACATCCGATCCCCCATGAATCTCGGACAGGTATTGTGCGCCAATTGCAAAATTGCCATCCATGCCTTCTTTGCAGTGTTGTAAAATTTTTTCCAGTTCAGGATGATCATGGTATCTTTCAAGTAAAGCCACCAGACCTTCAGTGCATACAAGCGGGCAGGCAATACCGGCCTCCCCATTTTCATAAATCAATATCATTTTTATTAAGCGTTCCCATGGGGATGTTTTGCTTGAAAACAAACCCTGTGAAAACACCTGCTTTTCCATCTCTTCTAAAGCTTTAGGGCGTACTATCCTGTCAATACGGTGGTTGTGTCCATCATAGTGTTGCATAAATATTCTGTTATGTGGCCATGCTATGTCATCAGATATATCACGCCAGCTAAACGATGCTAATTTTGACAACCTGCGAGCTTCTGCATCAAGCTGTGGAAAATCATTTCCCGCAAAATGCATGGCTACCTTTTGAAGAAAGGGGTCGTCGGCATAAAAGTTAACATTGTTTCGCCAGTTTAAAAATTCATCAAAGCTGTAGGTGTTGTTCAGTGCCATAAATTCCCTCCGTATGTAAATACAATAAACAGTGTTTATTGTTGTGAACAACGTTCATTTGTCAAGCACAAAAAGTATGTAAAAATCGCTGACTAACATGAACAATTGCATAGGCCGGTAAATATAGGTAACAGGTCATTATCGGATGATTATTTAAAAAATGTATATTCTGTATTATTGATAGTTGTGTGGAATACGCATAAAAAAAAGTGAAAAGCTTGACTATGGCTAATCTGGGGTTAAGTATATGCTGAAAATTATTTCATATGTGCATGGAATTTAAAATTTGTTGTTATGGTTATGCTATCATGACTGCATCCAGTATTGAAGAGATACTTGCTATCATTGCAGAGCGTTTTGCAAAGCCTTTTGTTGTGGACGATGCTACCATCCATTATGCTGAATCAACATTGGGTGTTGACCAACATGCAATCATGGATTACCTCAATGATGATGAGTATGGCATGATGGATTTGATTGTTTATCCGGAACTATCGCTTAGAAAAAAAATTGAGGGCTACATACCCCGGCATGGTTTTACCAGCCATCAGGTGGAACAGCTTATTGAAAGGCTGGCCAGCGCCATACCATGCGTTGCCATTAATGTGCATAACACAACGGTTGATTGTTACAGTGCAATGTGCATGCGCTCGTATGTGCATAAACTTTTTTTGACGAAGAGCAATATCCCGCTGGATGCTATACCTGCCATGTATTATAACAGGTATATTGCTGCGCGTGTAGCCATACGATTATATAACACTGACAGCAACCTTGATGTTTTACACAGGCTTGCGGTTGGGTTAGCCAGCGACTATAATGAAGATTATATATTTGATAGTATTCAAGTATTGATTAGTGTTGCCGGGAATGCCGGTAACATTTTTGATTGTATGGCACTGTATAAGTACACAGTACAAAAACAGATACTGGCTATGCATGAATTTCATGAACTTATGAAATCATACAGCATGGAATATCTCATGTCCATGAGATATAACCCTCCCATGATAGACGCAGCAAAGCTTGAGTATCAGATACGCTTAATAGACAGTATATGCATGGTGCTGTTTGGAAAGCCAGCGCCAGGGTATGTGCCGGATTTTAATGATACATGGAACGATTGAAAAATACACAATGCTTACGATAATTAAGGGATTGATAAGCTTTGCTTTGTATTACAACATAAATGCTAATAAATGCAGTATAAAAATAGTTACTGGAGGGACATTATATGTCACAGTAGTTATGTATATTAACAATGAATATGGATTTTTTATTAAAATAAGTTGCTTTATGCAAGCACTGCGTGCTACAACTAATGAATGCTAAAACCCCGGAGAAGGGGTATTAGCGGATAATGATTATTATTCAAACCCGGTCAGGGGTGATGAAATGATATTGTGCATCATTTTATTTTTGGAGGAATAACAATGAGTAACATGCAACAGTACGATAATTTTATCAATCATTATGCAATACAGAAAACACTACGGTTTGAACTGCAACCAATAGGAAAAACACGGGAGCATATTCAAAAAAACGGGATTATTGAGCATGATGAAGCGCTTGAGCAAAAGTATCAGATTGTTAAAAAGATTATTGATCGTTTTCACAGGAAACACATTGATGAAGCACTTTCTTTAGCAGATTTTTCAAAGGATACTGCTATGTTAAAGCGATTTGAGGAATTATATTGGAAAAAGAACAAAAATGAAAATGAAAAAAATGAATTTGTAAAAATACAATCTGATTTGCGCAAAAGGGTTGTTTCTTTTTTAGAAGGTAAAGTAGAAGGTGATGCAAGGTTTGCAAAGGTACAGCAACGGTACGGTATACTATTTGATGCAAAAATATTTAAAGACAAAGAATTTATATCAACAGCCTGTGATGATATTGAAAAAGATGCTATAGAAGCTTTTAAACGATTTGCTACCTATTTTACAGGTTTCCATGAAAATCGTAAAAACATGTATTCCGCTGATGAAGAATCTACTGCCATTGCCTATAGAGTAATCAATGAAAACCTTCCGCGTTTTTTAGAAAATAAAGCAAGGTTTGAAAAGATACAACACACAGTTGATAGTAAAACGCTTAACGAGATAGCAACAGAACTTAAACCAGTATTGGAAAAGAATAAGCTTGAAACCATATTTACGCTGAACTATTTTCAAAATACACTATCGCAGGCTGGAATTACCTATTATAACACCATCCTTGGTGGTAAAACTAAAGAAAATGGCGAAAAGGTTCAGGGCTTAAATGAAATTATAAATCTTTTTAATCAGAAAAATAAGGATACTATGCTGCCATTATTAAAACCACTGTATAAGCAAATTTTAAGTGAAGAGTATTCCACATCATTTACCATTTCTGCTTTTGAAAAAGATAATGATGTTTTGCAGGCAATAGGTTCTTTTTGTAATGATTGTATTTTTTATGCAAAAAATAATGTCAATGGCAAGGCATACAACCTTTTGCAAACGGTACAGGCATTTTGTAACAGTATTGATACCTATAACGATAACAGGCTTGATGGTTTGCATATAGAAAGAAAAAACCTTGCTACCCTTTCACATCAGGTGTATGGCGAATGGAATATACTGCGGGATGCATTACAGATACACTATGAAGCGTATGAACAAAAGGATAATGGCAATAATAATAACTATCTGGAAAGCAAAACCTTTTCGTGGAAAGCATTAAAAGATGCATTAACAACATATAAATCACTGGTGGAGGAAGCACAGGATATTGATGAAAATGGATTTATAGCTTACTTCAAGGACATGAAATTTAAAGAAGAAATTGATGGTAAAACAACCAGTATTGATTTAATTGAAAATATACAAACCCGGTATAAAAGTATTGAAACCATATTGCAGGAAGACCGCAACAACAAAAACAATCTTCATCAGGAAAAGGAAAAGGTAGCTACAATAAAGGGCTTTCTTGATTCGGTAAAATACCTGCAATGGTTTTTAAACCTTATGTATATAGCAAGCCCTGTTGATGATAAAGATTATGATTTTTACAATGAGCTTGAGATGTACCATGACACATTGTTACCACTTACTACACTGTATAATAAAGTACGCAACTATATGACACGCAAACCATATTCCGTTGAAAAGTTTAAATTGACCTTTGAAAAATCAACTCTTCTTGATGGATGGGATAAAAACAAGGAACGAGCCAATCTTGGTGTTATACTAAGGAAGGGTAATAATTATTATCTTGGCATTATGAACAAAAAATACAATGATATATTTGATAGTATCCCCGGACTTACTACCACTGACTATTGTGAAAAGATGAACTATAAATTGCTGCCTGGCCCCAATAAAATGTTGCCTAAAGTATTTTTTTCAAAAAAAGGTGTACAGTTTTACAAACCTTCACAGGAAATCATCCGTTTGTATAATAATAAGGAATTTAAAAAGGGAGATACCTTTAATAAAAATAGTTTGCACAAACTTATTAATTTTTATAAAGAATCCATTGCAAAAACTGAAGATTGGAGTGTATTCCAGTTTAAATTTAAAAACACAAACGATTATGCCGATATAAGCCAGTTTTATAAAGATGTTGAAAGACAGGGCTATAAAATTAGTTTTGATAAGATTGATTGGGAATATATACTATTGCTGGTAGATGAAGGAAAATTATTTCTTTTCAAGATTTACAATAAGGACTTTTCACCCTATAGCAAGGGTAAGCCTAACCTGCATACCATTTACTGGAAAAATATTTTTTCCCATGATAATTTAAACAATGTTGTGTATAAGCTTAATGGTGAAGCCGAAGTTTTTTACCGGAAGAAATCCATAGAGTATCCAGAAGAAATACTACAAAAAGGTCATCATGTCAATGAGTTAAAGGATAAATTTAAGTACCCTATTATTAAAGATAAACGCTATGCCGAAGACAAATTTCTTTTCCACGTTCCCATTACCATGAACTTTTTATCAAAAGGGGAACCTAATATAAATCAAAGGGTTCAGCAATATATTGCATCTACTAGTGAAGATTATCATATTATTGGTATTGACCGGGGTGAAAGAAATTTACTGTATCTGTCGCTCATAGATGCAACAGGCAAAATAATAAAACAACTATCGCTCAATACCATTAAAAATGAAAATTTTAACACAACAATAGATTACCATGCAAAATTAGATGAAAAAGAAAAGAAAAGAGAAGAAGCAAGAAAAAATTGGGATGTCATAGAAAATATTAAAGAGCTTAAAGAAGGATACCTGTCACAGGTTGTTCATCAGATTGCAAAACTTATGGTTGAATATAAAGCAATCCTGGTGATGGAGGATTTGAATACCGGTTTTAAGCGTGGAAGGTTTAAAGTGGAAAAACAGGTATATCAAAAATTTGAAAAAATGATGATAGATAAATTAAATTACCTTGTGTTGAAGGACAGGCAGGCTACACAGCCAGGTGGAAGCTTAAAAGCATATCAACTTGCATCGTCATTGGAATCGTTTAAAAAACTTGGTAAACAGTGTGGCATGATTTTTTATGTTCCTGCAGTGTATACAAGCAAGATTGATCCAACAACTGGTTTTTACAACTTTTTAAGGGTAGATGTTTCAACATTGAACAGCGCGCACAGTTTTTTTAACAGGTTTAATGCAATTGTTTATAATAATGAGCAGGATTATTTTGAATTTCATTGCACCTACAAAAATTTTGTTTCTGAACCGTCATTGCAAAAAAATGTAAAAAGCAGCAAAATGCACGAGTATAACAATTTAAAAGATACTACATGGGTACTATGCTCTACTCATCATGAGCGCTATAAAAAGTTTAAAAATAAAAGCGGTTATTTTGAGTATAAACCAGTTAATGTAACCCAAAGCTTAAAGCAGCTTTTTGACGAGGCTGGTATTGATTATCAAGCAGGGGCTGACTTAAAGGAAGCGATAGTAACCGGTAAAAATACTAAACTATTAAAGGGTCTGGGCGAGCAGTTGAACATACTATTAGCCATGCGATATAACAATGGTAAACATGGGAATGAAGAAAAAGATTATATTGTTTCTCCAGTAAAAAATAATTATGGAAAATTTTTCTGCACGCTTGATGGTGATGCATCATTACCTGTTGACGCCGATGCCAATGGTGCGTATGCCATAGCATTGAAAGGGCTTATGCTTGTTGAAAGGATGAAAAGCAATAAAGATATAAAAGGGAGGATAGATTATTTTATTTCAAATAATGAGTGGTTTAACTATTTAATTGCAAAGAACACATTAAATAAATCAAAATAATTAATCGAAAATGAATATATGGAACCATATATTCCCATTTCGATGCTGAATGATTTCATATTCTGCCCACGCTCCATATACTTTCATCAGGTTCATGGTGGCATGGAGCAGGATATGTATCATACTGAGGTTCAAATTGAAGGGAAAGCAGCCCACCAATCCATAGAAAAAAAATATTATTCTACACAAAAAGATGTACTCATTGGCATTGATGTATATTCTGAAAAATATAATGTAGCAGGCAAAATAGATATATTTGATGTAAAAGCTTGTAAACTTGTTGAACGAAAAAATAAAGTGGTAACAATTTATGATGGTTATGTTTTTCAGGTATATGCACAAACATTTGCATTACGCGAAATGGGCTATGAGGTAAAAAAGATTGTAATTCATGATAAAACGCACAATAAAAATTATCCCATACCATTGCCCGAAGATGATGATGCAATGCTCAACAAATTTGAAAAGCTTATAGATGATGTAAATTCCTTTGACTTACATGATACCGGATTTAACGCAAACATTGAAAAATGTAAACGCTGTATATATTCTCATTTATGTGATTACTGCTTATGTTAAGTTTACCAGATTTTGAAGAAAAAAGTATTATTGTATGCTTTACAACAGAAGGGCAAACGGTTTCATTTAAAAATGATAATGTGGTTATAAAGGATAAAAAAGGGAAAACCATTTTGCAGCACTCGTGCTATAGACTGTTTTCGCTATGGATTGTTGGGCATACAACTATTACATCTGGTATTCTTCAGCGCAGTAAAAAATTTGGGTTTTCAATCTATTTGTTTTCATATAGTTTTAAAATTACCGGTGTGTGGAATTCGTGTGCGGAAGGTAATTTTTTACTACGCGAAAAACAATACAGTTATAATAATCTGGATATTGCATGGCACATAGTAACAAATAAAATAAAAAACCAGATAGCATTATTAAAAAGTATACGCGATAAAGAAGAAGAACAAAAAAGCTCCATTGCCAATTTAGATGTGTATTTACACCATACAGTAGAGCCATTAGATTTAAAAATGATTTTGGGGATTGAAGGCATTACCACTAAATTATTTTTTAAGGAGTGGTTTACCAATATTGCATGGAATGGAAGAAAACCGCGTACCAAAATTGATACAACAAATACACTGTTAGATATTGGCTACACATTTTTGTTTAATATCATGGATGCAATGCTCAACCTCTATGGCTTTGATGTTTATAGAGGTGTATATCACAGAAATTTTTATCAACGAAAATCACTGGTATGTGACATGGTAGAGCCATTTAGATGTATTATCGATAAAAAAATTAAAAATGCGTATAACCTGGGACAAATCAAAGCTGCTGATTTTACTGAAAGCAGGGGGCAATATTTTTTAAACCATGATAAAAACAAAGAATATACCGGCTGGCTATTACAGGAGATCATGAAGTATAAAAAGGATATGTTTGTGTATGTTCAAAAATACTATAGAGCTTTTATGAAAGAAAAGCCAATAAAGGATTATCCTGAATTTTTGATAAAGGAATAAAATAACAATGCTACTTGTTTCGTATGACATAAGCAATACAAAGTTGCGAACTAAATTTTCAAAGTTTTTGGAAAAATATGGGGAAAGGATACAGTACTCAGTTTTTGAAATAAAAAACAGTGAACGCGTGCTAAAAAATATTGAAACCGAGATTAAGCAGTATTTTGAAAAAAAATTTACGCAAAGCGATAGTATTTTGATATTTCATCTCAGCGAAAAATGTACCATAACCAGGTATGGATATGCAAAAAACAGGGAAAGCGACATACTCATTGTATGATTGCAAACCCCCGTCTTAATGGAATAATTGCTCATGAAGCGATAATTTTTGATATAAAAGTTGTAAAAATCAGCTCATTTTGTGCACAAAGTACACAATTTTTACCCCAAAAAGGCTTGTAATGATAAAATAGTTGACAAAAGAGCAAATTACCTGTCTAAAGGTATTATAAAATTTCTACTATTGTAGATGTTTGTGATTAAGTGGTTAACTAAAGAGGTCTAAAGGTATTATAAAATTTCTACTATTGTAGATATATTGACGAAGTATATTATTTTTGTAAAGTCTAAAGGTATTATAAAATTTCTACTATTGTAGATATAGTAAACTCTTTCCTTTCTTGGAAGTCTAAAGGTATTATAAAATTTCTACTATTGTAGATCTATAACTCCTTCTTCATTTCCTAATCGGTCTAAAGGTATTATAAAATTTCTACTATTGTAGATTGAAAAACTTAAGCTTGAAGAAAGGATGTCTAAAGGTATTATAAAATTTCTACTATTGTAGATTGATATCTTCAGAACTTTCCAATATCGGTCTAAAGGTATTATAAAATTTCTACTATTGTAGATATACCTGCTGTAGCAGATCCTTCTTCAAGTCTAAAGGTATTATAAAATTTCTACTATTGTAGATTGAAATATAAGCATCATATAATTTCCAGGTCTAAAGGTATTATAAAATTTCTACTATTGTAGATTTTCGATTTCCAGATTTTCGATTTTTGGTCTAAAGGTATTATAAAATTTCTACTATTGTAGATATTAAATGCTTGACATTTTCATTATAGTCTAAAGGTATTATAAAATTTCTACTATTGTAGATCATAATTTTCTTGTTGTTTGCAACAACGTCTAAAGGTATTATAAAATTTCTACTATTGTAGATATCGCAGTGTGCACAGTACAGCATTGTGGGTCTAAAGGTATTATAAAATTTCTACTATTGTAGATATCGCAGTGTGCACAGTACAGCATTGTGGGTCTAAAGGTATTATAAAATTTCTACTATTGTAGATTATAATTTCGTTTAGCGTAATATCAAAGGTCTAAAGGTATTATAAAATTTCTACTATTGTAGATTTCATCGTGACATGATACGAGATGAGGTCTAAAGGTATTATAAAATTTCTACTATTGTAGATCGCGTATTACAAAGTCATACCAGCATAAGGTCTAAAGGTATTATAAAATTTCTACTATTGTAGATTAGATGCTCATGGGAAGTTACTACCCGTCTAAAGGTATTATAAAATTTCTACTATTGTAGATTTAGATTATTTTTGTGGTTAATAATTGTCTAAAGGTATTATAAAATTTCTACTATTGTAGATAATAATCATTTTGTTTTTTAGCATTTTGTCTAAAGGTATTATAAAATTTCTACTATTGTAGATATGTCAGGTTTACGTATCATACAAAACGTCTAAAGGTATTATAAAATTTCTACTATTGTAGATCTGTATCGTATCAATTGCCATCATACAAAGTCTAAAGGTATTATAAAATTTCTACTATTGTAGATAAGATGTTTGGGATTGTCAAAAATAATGTCTAAAGGTATTATAAAATTTCTACTATTGTAGATTATCAACTAATTCTCTATTCCATTTTAAGTCTAAAGGTATTATAAAATTTCTACTATTTGCTAATTTTGGCATCAGCAAAATTCAATTCTATTTCCAGTCATTGATTGAATGTATACTTATTCATGATAATTTTTCATCAAATCACTATGAGTGTGCTAAAAATATAGAAACAATTGCTATCACTATTAAGCCAATATTCTTTGCAATGATATGAAAATCATAGCATAATGGTGGGAATAAAGTGTAATCTTTTTACAATCTACTTATAATACAGTTTATAAGCACTATCACGTACATGCATGGGCAGCTTTTCCAGCGGATATGCACCCTTTACAATCTCTGCAATGTGCCAGTACCATTCTTCGTGATTTTCTACGTACATATATTCTTCATTCACCCATTCCGCAAAGAATGCACCATTTGTAATATAGCGTATATCCTGCTCCTTTACTATATCGGTGTTTTCTAAATCATCACGTATCATAGGCCATTGCCTTATATAACCTGGTTCATGGTCACCATCAGGGTCCTCTACATTATCCATTATGTTAATTAAATATTCTAAATCAGTCATAAAATTTTTCACTACCGTGCAGTATTAACAAAAGAGCTACCTGTTTCCATGAAAAGATATTTTTATACATCAAACAATAAAGATTTACATCTAACATTTAACAGCTAACATTTCAGAGTATCTTGTTATCCATTGGATGATAATGAAAAATCATTGATTATTAAAACGTCGTTATACCCTTCCAATTTTGTTGGCAGTTCCTTTCTGCTGTGCAGTTGTCGGATGACATTTTCAGGAATTGCTGTATTCAAACGCTTGCTCTGTGCAATACATACATCAAGAGGAGTGTCTAAAAATATTGCTCCGATGGTCTTTTTAGTTTCTTTTGCTATGTTTACAAAACGCTGACGGGATTTCTTTGTCATAAAGGTGTTGATGATAAGTACATTGCGTTTAATCTGCAAAAAATGTTCTACAACCTTTCTTTCTACATGTTTTGCCAGCACATCATCTTCTTCATTAAATTTTTCAGCCTCCCAGCTTTCACCAAAATGAGTCATCTCGTACATTAGCTTGCGCAGCTCAAGGCGTGACACGCGGTATAGCCCCGAACCCTTAAAATAGGTGCTGGCAAATTCAGTTTTACCTGCACCATAAAGCCCGCATAATAAAACAATGTTGTATGTCTTAAATTTTTCTAACGATTCATAATATTTCATTTATAATACCCCTGTTTATTGTTTACAGTAATGGTGGTGCGATAGCTCAATGCAATCATCAACTTGTGAATAAATCAATCACAATTTGCTATCATATAAGCAGCTATTATACGGTAACACTATAATCAGTATCGGTTATATGATGCTTATAATTAAATTATGAGTGACTATCGCCATAGCGAGCCTTTGCAATGCACATATCCATGTTGGGTAGCAGGGTGCCGTTTTGCATTCTCCCTTTAAGCGGTGTGGCATTGTATTCTTTGATGATACCGGGGTTGCCCGATGCGGTAGCGGGGTACTCAGCATATTCAACAACAAACAACGGGGTTTTATAGTTATGTGCGCTTTTTGCTGCCTCAAAACTACCGCCGTCTGGTGTGGTTTCAATGATTATCAGGGCATTGGCCATGGCAGCAATGAGGCTATTGCGCTTATACGAATGGTGAATGGCATATTCCTGAGCTGGTTCAAATGGCGATATGAATAGCCAGCGGGAAAGGTCCACACAGTCCTGTAATATCTGCGGGATTGACAGATGAAGCAATCCCATGGGAAGCACAGCGATGGTGTTGCCGCCGCCTTCAATTGCACCGCGGTGTGCCATGCTTTGCGGACCTTTTGCCATGCCACTGGTTACCGTGATGGAATGTTGTGCTGCAATGTGTGCTGCCTGGTAGGCAATGTAGTGACCACGCTCGCTTGCAGTGTGGTCGGATAGTATTGCTATCTGTTTTGATGTGATTACATCGTAATTCCCATACATATACAGTATGGCAGGAGGATATTCCATTGAACGCAACAAACGCTGCGGGTAGCGTACATCAAAAAATAAAATGGGTTCAATAGTGTTATCAAGCAATTGCTCGTATTCTTTTTGTGCTGTGCCGATAGTTGATGATACATTGGCAACAAGCTGGCATAATTCAATGGGAAGTCCTGTTTCAAAAGCCATCGTTTTTGGCGATAGTTCTACGATATCATACAGAGAAATATTGAGATTGGACAATGCAGTATAAATTTGTTTCAGCGCCACAATACCCACGCCTTGAACACGAGACAGTGCCATCCATAATTTTGTATCATTCATAGTATTGTCGATGAGTTTATTATTATAAAATGAATTTACTCATGGTAAAACAAGCTATAAAATCAACACTTTTTTATTTTCTTATTTCAATACGTTATAAGCTGGCCATGGGCAACGTCTACGCACCATTGTCATTCTGAGAAAGCGCCAGCGACTGAAGAATCTATTTGTTCATCAAACAGCGAGATTCTTCACTTCGTTCAGAATGACGGATGACATAACCCCCCTTGTGTTCCCCCCTTTATAAAAGGTGGGAATGGTGTAAAGAGCCTTGATAACTATTCATACTTTCTTTTGTGGGGCGACAAAAGTTTAATCATTTCGTAAGGGGATATTTATGCGCTAAATACCCCCTTACCAACCCCCAAAGCGCACCTCAAACGGCGGTGAGCCTTATTTTCTGTATAATAATATAACTTTGCCATCGTGCTGCGGAAGACATCCTGTCTATGTCCTCGCACGAGCCGTAGAGCGCTACGGCATCCGTGCCTCCGCTACTTTTTCATTTTTCCCTTGTGTTCCCCCCTTTATAAAAGGTGGGAATTGTGTAAAAAGCCTTGATAACTTCTCATACTTTCTTTTGTGAGGCAACAAAAGAAAGTATCAAAGAAAAGCGCCTTCTGGATATATCCGTTCCACGGCGGGCGCACAACGGGCTTCCTCGCCTGCCTTGTCAACGATGTCGTGTAATGGTTGTCTGCGGCAGGCTGCCCTATCATGCGCCCGCATCCAGGTGCGCCGTGCATCCGTGCACGGCTGCTTATTGTTAGAATGACAACAGTGGTGAATTATTGTTGTTTATACAATTATGGGATTCTGCGCCTGCGCTCAGGATGACAGACGATCCCCCCCCTTGTTTAAAGTGGGTAAAACTATTTTTTTATTGCAAACAGTGCATAGACGGTATAAAACAGCTATGAATAATAATTATTTATCCAATCTGGGGGAACGTTTTATGGGAAAGAAAACCATACTGGTAGCTCTGCTGGGTATATTGATGGTAGCAGGGAGCATACCACAAACAGCAACGCAGGCGCAGCAGGAAAAGAAGAAGATATATATATCCGGTATAACGGTAGAGGGTGCACCTGCATCCATGGCCAGGGAGATACGCAACATCATAGAGGTAACGCTGTACGAGTATGGCAGCCAGTACCGTGTTATCACCGATGATGATATCAAGGTAATGTACAAAAAGGCGGAGCAGCTTATGGCGGGGGGATGTACAGCGGAAAGCTGTCAGCAGCAGATAGCGGATGCCATAGATGCGGATGAGATACTGTATGGTGAGATTACAGTACAGGGTGATACCGGGATATTCAAGGGAAAAAATCTACTGCGTGACAGGAAGAGCTTGCAGATAGATGTCAAGTCGGTGGTGCAGTACCAGTTTGCGATGGCACAGAAGGAGTATTATCTAAAGGAGATAGCCAAGAAGCTCATTGACAGCAAGTATACGATAGTCGCGGCAAAGGGCAAGGAGGCAATTGCGCCGTTAGCATTAGCACCAATCAGCGTTAAGGAGATAACAGCCATACAGTTTGTAACCAGTGATGAGGGGGTAAACCGCATTACAGCAGCATTGAAGGAAGAGATAGAGGAAGGGGATGCGCTGTATGCCAAGAATAAGTATGAAAAAGCAATTGCGGTATATCAGGCGGTACTGGATAAGATAGCAACAAAATTGACAGCAGACAAGCAGCTCAAGGTGCAGGATATACGGCAGCAGGTAGCACAGCGCAGGGATGCCAGCTATGGCAAGCTGTATGCGCAGAGGGTATATGAGGTTGATGAAGCATTCAACAAAGCTACCACAGTAGAAGCCTTGCAAAAAGTAGCAGGCAGGTATGGTGCGCTGGCAGATGAGGTGGAGCGTATAGACGACAGCAGATGGGGCGAGGGGAAGCAGGCAACGCTTGAGGGGATACAGTACCGCTATATGAAGGTATATGAAAAGGCAAGCCAGCAGCAGTTTAGCGGCTATAACTTTGCGGGTGCGTATGAAAGCATGAAGCAGGCGTATACCATGGCAGTGCGGAGTGCCGGCAGCAAACGGGATGAGTATGTCAATGACTATGCTGTAAAACTTATTGCAATCATAACCACCGGGCAGGGGTATACCAGCAACAGGGTACAGGCATATGTAGATATCGCGCAGTACTATAACTACAAGGATGATAGCAAAAATGCAAAGAGGACTATACAGCAGGCGTATGAGATGCTGACAGCCCATAGACAGTATATGACCGTAGAAACGGTACGGCAGTATAATGAGGCAGTGCAGGTGATAGGGGGTACTGCCATCAATGAGGCAGACTATTTTCATGGTAAGGCTGGCATAGCCGTGGTGGCAAGGAAGCTGGGTAATGATACAAAGCCGGTCATAGTAGGGCTATCAGAGGACATAGTGGCAAAGGATATCATAGGCATGGGGGATGCGATAGTATCGGTTAACGGCAAACCCGTAAAGAAAGTAGATGATATTGAGCACGAGCTTAATAGCTATGCGTATGGAGCTGATATTGTCATACAGATTGAGCCTGTAATAAGTCACCATGCAGTTATTAAAAACAAGAGCATTGGCATAAACAACATTGATTGCAGTAAACGAGCAGGTGTGGCAATGCTCACAGGGCATAATGATTTGGTTAATTCTGTAGCGTATAGCCCCGATGGGAAGTATATTGTTTCAGGAAGTAGGGATAAAACCATTAAGGTATGGAATGCACAAACCTATAGAGCGGTGGCAACACTTACAGGGCATGATGGTTTTGTTCAATCTGTAGCGTATAGCCCCGATGGGCGGTATATTGTTTCAGGAAGTACTGATGAAACCATCAAGGTATGGGATGCAACAACCTATAAAGAAGTTACAACACTACGAGGGCATGATGATAATGTTAATTCTGTAGCGTATAGCCCCGATGGGCGGTATATTGTTTCAGGAAGTACTGATGAAACCATCAAGGTATGGGATGCACAAACCTATACAGCGGTGGCAACACTACGAGGGCATGATAATGTTGTTGAATCTGTAGCGTATAGCCCTGATGGGAAGTATATTGTTTCAGGAAGTGATGATAAAACCATTAAAGTATGGGATGCCAGAACCTATAAGAATGTGGCAACATTCAGAGGGCATGATAATAGTGTTGAATCTGTAGTGTATAGCCCCGATGGGAAGTATATTGTTTCAGGGAGTTGGGATGACACCATTAAGGTATGGGATGCCAGAACCTATAAGGAGGTGGCAACGCTCACAGGGCACAATGATAAAGTTATCTCTGTAGCGTATAGCCCCGATGGGAAGTA
>Ga0208940_1001439_pt1 | contig 24910 bp, 25 predicted proteins | sample AD_JPNNA6_MetaG_FD_184445 | JGI IMG/M metagenome (GOLD analysis project Ga0208940, IMG submission 184445) | Active sludge microbial communities of municipal wastewater-treating anaerobic digesters from Japan - AD_JPNNA6_MetaG (SPAdes) (version 2) | ecosystem: Engineered > Bioreactor > Anaerobic... | reverse complement strand
GTGGGCCAAGCCCAAGTCTGGAACAAGGACTCGGTGAGCAAAGTCCCGGCGCTCTTGGTGGCCATGTATAGTTGGCTTCAGTTAGCCGGCCTCAAGTGCTACGGCCCCACGCGTACACAAGTCTATGAACCCATGCCCAAATGGCGTCGTGGAGCCAAGCGCCCCTCCTGTTTGGACCTCGTCACACTGCTGCGCAAGCAACTGGCCGACCATCCGGTCACATTCCCGACGGCCAAAGCCCCTGCAACCTACCCCATGATGGTCGGCAGCGCCGCCGCCTGAGATTCTCCCCTCGCCGCCTCACACTGCCCCCCGCCATAATCCGTCTTCAGAATGTCCAAACTCCAGCCGCCGTCGTGAGACGGCGCCGCCGGAGCGAGTTAGCGCGGACTCCCGTCCGCGGCTACGCGACGGCTGCGGGGCGGCTACGCCTCCGTAGCCGCCGTCGTCAGACGGCGCTGACGTCTGTATTCGCCGGAGCGAGTTAGCGCGGACTCCCGTCCACGGCTACGCGACGGCTGCGGGGCGGCTACGCCTCCGTAGCCGCCGTCGTGAGACGGCGCTGACGTCTGCGTTCGCCGGAGCGAGTTAGCGCGGACTGACGTCCACGGCTACGCGACGGCTGCGGGGCGGCTACGCCTCCGTAGCCGCCGTCGTGAGACGGCGCTGACGTCTGTATTCGCCGGAGCGAGCGCGGACTGACGTCCGCGGCTACGAGACGGCTGCGGGGCGGCTACGCCTCCGTAGCCGCCGTCGTGAGACGGCGCTGATGTCTGTATTCGCCGGAGCGAGTTAGCGCGGACTCCCGTCCACGGCTACGCGACGGCTGCGGGGCGGCTACGCCTCCGTAGCCGCCGTCGTGAGACGGCGCTGACGTCTGTATTCGCCGGAGCGAGTCAGCGCGGACTCCCGTCCGCGGCTACGCGACGGCCGCGGGCCAACTACGCCTCCGTAGCGCTGCTCGCAGCGCCGACGTTCGCGCAAGGCGCCGCGCCCCCCGATCGCCATGCCGTCAGCACCCGCGCCAACCTGGCGACATGCTCGCCGATTCGCCAAGACTGTGCATCCTCGATCATTTTGCGCTTGGCGAGTGTCCTGGCCTGGACGTTAATCTCGATTCATGAAGATTGTTCTGGCCTATTCGGGCGGTTTGGACACGTCGGTCATTCTCTCCTGGCTTAAGGAGACCTACCAGGCGGAGATGATCGCCTTCTGCGCGGACATCGGCCAGGAGGAGGAACTCAAGGGGCTCGAGAAGAAGGCGCTGCGGACCGGAGCCTCCAAGATTTACATCGACGATCTCAAGGAGGAGTTCGCGCGCGATTTCATCTTTCCGATGTTGCAGGCGGGCGCGGTCTATGAAAACCAGTATTTCCTCGGAACAAGCATCGCCCGTCCGCTCATCGCCAAGCGGATGGTCGAGATCGCTCTCATCGAGAGGGCGGACGCCATCGCGCATGGCGCCACTGGGAAGGGGAATGACCAGGTCCGATTCGAGTTGACGGCCGCGGCCCTGGCGCCCGAGTTGGGCGTGATTGCGCCCTGGCGCGACCCTGTGTTCCGCGACCGATTCCCCGGGCGCGCCGAGATGATCGCCTATTGCGAGGAGCAGAGGATTCCGGTTCAAGTCAGCGCCAGGAAACCGTATTCGACCGATCGGAACCTGCTGCACATCTCGTTCGAGGCGGGGATTCTCGAGGACCCCTGGCTGGACGCATTCGCTCCCGGCAATCGAGGCATGTTCAAGCTCAGCGTCGCGCCCGAGGAAGCGCCGGACAAACCCGAGTACGTCACGCTCGAGTTCAAGCAGGGCAACTGCGTTGCGGTGAACGGCAAGGCCCTGGACCCGTACGGCGTGATGAAGACGCTCAACCGACTCGGCGGCAAGCATGGCGTCGGGCGGGTCGACCTGGTCGAGAACCGTTTTGTCGGCATGAAATCCCGCGGCGTCTACGAGACTCCGGGCGGCGCGATTCTGCACTTCGCCCATCGGCAGATGGAGAGCCTGACCATGGATCGGGAGGTGATGCATCTGCGCGATTCGCTCATTCCGCGCTACGCCGAGCTGGTCTATTACGGGTTCTGGTTTGCCCCTGAGCGCTATGCTCTCCAGGCCCTTGTCACCGAAAGCCAGCGCAACGTGACCGGCGTCGTCCGGCTCAAGCTTTACAAAGGCAACATTCTCACCGCGGGACGCAAATCGCCGGTCAGCCTCTACAATCCGAAGATCGCGACCATGGAGGGCGATCCCACCAAGGCCTACGACCAGAGCGATGCCACCGGCTTCATCCGCCTCAACGCCCTGCGGCTCAAGGTGGGCGCGCGCGTCGCCGGCGCGTCCCTGAAGAAGCCGGCCTGCAAGCATTCGCAGACCGAACCGTTCTGCGACGCACCCATCACACGCTCGAATGAAGGCGACGTCGCGTCGCACATGAGCCGGCACCGCGCTCGGAGAGCCCCAGCGCACCGAGCGCCCTCCCACTCCGAACTCCGAACTCTGAACTCTGAACTCTGATCTCTGAACTCTGATCTCTGAACTCTGATCTCTGAACTCTGAACTCTGAACTTGCCATGTCCCTATCCCGACGCTCATTTCTCGGCACTGCCAGCCTCGCCGTGGCCGGCGCAGGCGCTTCAACCGGTTTGGTCCGCGCAGCCGCGCCGCCGTCCAGGCCGCGGATCAAGCTCGGCATTGCGACCTATTCCTATTGGCACTTCAGAACCACCAAGGTGCCAATCGAGACCGTGATCGAGAAGGCCGCGGTCATCGGGGTCGAGGGTGTGGACGTCCTGCATCGGCAGATGGACATCCCCGAGAAGGAACCGCTGACGGCCGCGCACCGCGCGTACCTCCAGAAGCTGAAGCGCCACGCCTTCCGCAATGGCATTGACCTGATTTGCCTCTCGATTCACCAGGACTTTGTCGATCCGGACCCGGAGAATCTGGCCGGGCAGGTTGCCCACACCCACAAGTGCATCGAGATCGCCTACGCACTGGGCATCCCGTGCATCCGCCTCAACTCCGGCCGCTGGAACACCATCGCCAGCTTCGATGACCTCATGAAGGCCCGCGGGATTGAACCGATCCCGGACGGCCTGAGCGAAGCCGACGGATTCAATTGGTGCATCGCGTGCATCGAGAAATGCCTGCCCAAGGCCGAGCAATGCGGCGTGCATCTGGCCCTCGAGAATCATTGGGGCCTCACGAGCACGCCCGAGGGCCTGCTGCGCATCGTCAAGGCCATCCAATCCCCCTGGCTGGGCGTCCTGATGGATACCGGCAATTTCCTCGAAAACCCGTACGAGAAACTCGCTCAGATCGCCCCCTACACCACGTTCGTCCAGGCCAAGACCTACTACGGCGGCGGTGAATGGTACACCCTCGATCTCGATTACAAACGCATCGCCCGCATTCTTGCCGACGCCGGCTACACAGGCTATGTCTCGCTCGAAATGGAAGGCAAAGAGAATCCAGACACGGCCGTGCCCAAGAGCATCGCGATGCTCCGCAAGGCGTTCCGCGCCTAGCCCGCCTGTTGCATGGCCTTGCGAACTCGGCGAAGCCGAGAACTCCAGAAGGGAGACCCATGCGCGCCAGGCCGGATGTTTGCCGGCATAGCAGTCCTATTGCGAAGTCTCGGCGCCCTGTGCACCATAGGGGTGTGAAATATGCGGGCTAGCCGGAATCCCGGTTTGCGATCTGGGACAATCCAATCGTTGTTGAGCCTTCGAACCGGCGTCGCGGTGCTTGCGGGGCTGATGCTCGCGCTGTCGTTTCCCACATTCGACATCTCGATCCTCGCCTGGCTCGGGCCGGGCTGCCTGTTGCTCGCCGGATTAGGCGCCAACGGACGGCACGCGTTTGGGTTCGGATACCTGGGCGGGCTGGTCCATCATCTCGTTTCGCTCCATTGGCTGTTGTACATCCCGTTTCCTGCCGGGGCGATCGCAGGGTGGCTGGCCCTCAGCGCCTATCTGGCCCTGTATCCGGCCACCTGGGTCTGGCTCTGCACAACCGTGCTGATCCGATCGCGCGCACCTCACTTGGACACTGCTCCGTCGACCTCAGTTCCCGGCGAGGCGCGCCTCAGATCGAGCCCACTCCGCCTTCCCACGCCCCCTTCAACGCCGAACGGAGACTCGCGTTGTCCACAACACTCTTCACCGGTCGAGGACGCTAACCCCGAATCGGCGCGGCCCACGGGACATGCCGTGACACTCGTGCCACTGGTCGATCTGACGTGGTATCAGCGAACGGTCTGGTGCTTAGCGTGCGCCGCGGCGTGGGTAGCTCTCGAGATGCTTGTGGGCCGGTTCCTGACCGGTTTTCCGTGGAACTTCCTGGGCGTTTCCCAATACCAAACGCTCCCACTGATTCAGATCGCGTCCTTTGCCGGCGTCCACGGCGTTTCGTTCATTGTTGCCTGGTGTTCCGTCGCGCTGCTTTGCGCTATTGCCTGTGTGGCTCGGCGCCTCGTTCGTCGGGCCCCGATCGCGTCACCGTCGCCCACGGCCACGTTCCGGGTAACTCTGGCGTCCGACCTGGCCCTTCCGCTTTTTGCGGTGGTCGCGATGACGGTTTATGGAGGAACCCGGCTCGTGACGCCTCAGCGAGCCGAGTCGGAACTGCGTGTGGCGGTGGTTCAGCCGAGCATCCCGCAGCGGCTCATCTTCGATCCGCAGGAGTCAACGAACCGCTTCAATCGAATCATGGAGTTGACCCGGCTTGCACTGGCGACCGGGCCCGACCTGTTGGTTTGGCCCGAGGCCTCTCTGCCGAGCTTCGAGGAAGAGCATTATCGGGCCCTGACGAATCTGATCGCATCCCACCGCATCTGGATGGTGTTTGGGGCCGAGGACGTTGAGGTGAATCGGGAGGCGCGGGGCGAGCCGGAGTATCGCTATTTCAACAGCGCGTTTCTTTTCGACACGAACGGCCAATTCGCCGCCACCTATCGCAAACGGCGCCTAGTGATATTTGGCGAGTACATCCCTCTCGAACGCTGGCTGCCGTTTACCAAGTACTTGACACCGATCGATGCCAGTATCACGCCGGGAACCGGGCCGGTCTGGTTCCAACTCGGTCGGACGGGAGCGCGTGTGGGGCCGCTGATTTGTTTCGAAGACGTGTTTGCCTCGAGCGCCCGCGACGCCGTGGATGGCGACACCGATTTCCTGCTCAATCTGACCAACAACGGATGGTTCGGAGAGAGCGCGGCCCAATGGCAGCAGGCCGCCAACGCCGCCTTCCGGGCTGTCGAAAACGGTGTGCCGCTGCTTCGTTGCACGAATAACGGTCTGACTTGCTGGATCGATGCCTTCGGTCGCCTTCGCGATGTCGGTTTCAACGGACCCAAAGACGTCTATGGCCCCGGCTTCAAGGTTTTCCGGATTCCGCTCCTCTCTCCTGCCGCCCGGCGCGGACCGACGTTTTACCAACGCCACGGCGATCTGTTCGGCTGGAGCTGCGCGGCCATCACGGTCGGCGCGATCGCCAGGGCGCGGGTGCGCAGCAGAATACTGCGAGAAGACTGCTCTCGAGGTCGGCGGACTGCACGGATTCAGGCGGGTGAGTTCCATTCTTCGTGGTGAACGGTCTTTTGCGTCCAGTACCATCCCGAGGCCTCGCCAGGGCCACATGACTCGGCGCCTCTTTTCGACGAGTTCCGCGCGATGATCGAACGCATCGGCTAAACCGCACATTTGACACACCGTCAGCGCCCAGGGCGGTCCGATCGCGCACGATGTCTGCTATGCGGGTTAGAACTGGGCTCGGCTTCTTCTCCCCCGCAAAACACCCGAATCCGGGTCGGCATCTCGTTTCCGGTTTGCTTGAGCAGACAGAAATCCGCTCGCTGGCCCACGGCAAGGCCGCTCCGCAAACCGAGCCATTGCGCCGGCCTTTGCGAAAAGCGCCACCACGCCCGTGGCCAGGGCATCCGGGTCATGGTCGCGGCGCGCCACACTCCGTCCACGGGGCGCAAGGCGCTTCCGGCGAAATAGGGTTGGCCAGGCACGCGCACCACTTGATCGTCCCCGACCTCGAGCTGCATCTCGCCCAACGCGTAGCGTCCGGGCGGCGCGCCCGCCGCGGCCATCGCGTCGGTGATATACACGAGCGCACGGCTGGGCAGGAGTCGATGCGCAAGTCGAAAGAGCGAGGGCGACACGTGCCTTCCATCGGGAATCATGCTGACCGTCAGACTGCGGGTTTCGAGAATCCGCCAGAGGATGTTGTTATGGCGGTCCAATGTCTGCGGGCATCCATTCCCGAGGTGCGTGAAGCCGCTGGCCCCGGCCTCGATCGCCTGCGAGATTCTATCAGCCGACGCGTCGGTGTGGCCCAGGCTGATCCGGATGCCCAGGGAAATCGCCAGGGCAATGGCTTCGATTGCCCCACTTCGTTCCGGCGCCAGAGTCAACAACAGCAGATCGTCGCCCGCGGCCGCCCTGAGTTGGCGAATTCGCTCGGGCAGTGGATCGCACATGCGCCCCGGATCATGGGCTCCGCAATACCCGGGTTGTTCAGACAAAAACGGTCCTTCGATGTGCCACCCGACGATGGCCTCCGTCAATTCGGGAGAACGATTCCGGAGCGCCCGCAACCGTTCGAGCTTGTCGAGCATCCGCTCCCAGGCGTCGGTCACAAGCGTGGCCAGGAACCGGTGGCAACCCGCTCGACGCAATCCTCTCGCCGCGGTCAGCAAGCCGTCGAGCGACACAACGTCAGCCTGGAAATCGACCCCTGCGTAGCCATTGATCTGTAGGTCCAGCAAGCCTGGAGCAATCCAGTAGTCGGTCGGCGTGGCCTCAGCCAAGCGCTCGATGCTCGCGATCCGTCCGTTGCGACACATCACACGGATGGGACGTTGCGATAGATAATGGCGCGCGACCACGCTGGACACGGTCGTTTCACGCGAGGAGGCGCGGCCTTGGCGCACCGAGGCGCGAGGGGTCCTTCGACGCTTGCGTTGCGGTCCGCGAGGCGAGGCGGAGGAGGAGGACGCTGTGTTCATTGTCACTCAGATGCGGGCTGGCGAGGCGCGGCTCGTTTTCGAGAGTCCTTGTCCCCTTCAACCCAGCACTGAAACATTACCTGTCTGCAACCGGTTTCATCGGTCAAAGATTCGCCAACTCGATCGCGTACCCCTTAAGGTACTCAGTTTCCGGGATCGAGGGAAGGACTGGGTGATCGGGCGACTGGGAGAATGTGGCGACTCGACGCAGGAGTTTGCGGGCATCGAAGGCGGCGGAGAGCAGCACGTCCAAGAAGGTGCGGGCATCCACGTGATGCGAGCAGCAGAAAGTGGCGAGGAGCCCTCCCGGTTTGAGCAGCTTGAGGGCGCGCAGATGGATTTCTTTGTACCCGCGCAGGGCATCGGGCACCGCCGCGCGATTGCGCGTGAACGACGGCGGATCGAGCACGATCACATCGAACACGGGAACCAGTTTCTCGTGGGGCCCGGTGGTCGTGCGCGTCTTGAGCCAGTCGAACACGTTGCACGCCTCGAACGAACAGCACGCTCCCAGGCCGTTGGCATCGGCCTGTCGCCGCGCGATGGCCAGAGCTTCCTCGCTCAGATCGAGCATGTGCACTCGCGCCGCTCCCGCCCGCGCCGCGTGCAGCCCAAACCCGCCGGTGAAGGAGAAACAATCGAGGACATTCGCGTTGGGTATGCCCCGCGCCAATTCGGCCACGCGCAGATAGTTGATCTGTTGGTCGAGGTAAAGGCCTGTCTTGTGGCCTTCGAGCAGGCTGACTTCGAATGCCAGGCCGTTCATCCTGGCCTGAACCGTCGTCGTCTCCGGCCCAAAGAGCGTCCCCTGCGCCGGCGAAAGACCCTCGAACTTGCGCGAGGCGACATCGCTCCGCTCGACGATTGTTTTGGGCGCCAGCGTCGCCTCGAGCGCAGCCACGATGTCCGCCTTGCGACGGTCCATGCCCAGCGACGAAATCTGCAGCACCAGCGACTCCTCGTACTTGTCGACGATCAGCCCGCTCAGGAAATCGCTCTCGGCGTTGACGACGCGATAGGACGTCGCGTCCGGCATGTGGCGGCGTCGCACGGCCAGGGCGTTGCGAAGGCGTTGCTCGAAAAACCGCCGGTCGATCGCAACCCGGTCGGGCGCCAGCCATCGGATACGGATTTTCGATCTCGAGTTGAACATCCCAATGCCGAGAAACCGTTGCCGATGGTCCTTGATTTGCACCACGTCTCCGTCGGCTGCCGGTCCGGTCAGGCGCAGGATCGAGCCGGCATAAATCCATGGATGTCCCGCCAGCACGCGGTCCGCGTCGCCCGGACGCAAGAGCGCCGTTGTCATGGATTGCATGGTTGCGTGCATAAGTCGGTTCAAGGGCGGCAGGCCCGGCCCGCCGCAAAGAACACACATCAAGACACACCGCCGCCCTCCAAGGAAGCTCAAACCGGAGAGCCAACCCAGACCTTCACGGTCTTTTCATTTGGAGCGGTGCTTGACGAGTATCTGGAAAGGGATTTGGGGATTGTTCTGGCAGCGCTCCTGCAGGGCGGGCCAAGAAGCCTCGGGGTGAAGGTCCGCCTTGAACGCGATCAATAAATAACCTGTCACTTTATTTTGCGGCTGAAGACCTCCGCCGCAAGACGAGCCGCTTCAACGCAGGTGCGTCAGCGAGAAAATCAGCTCCGGCAGTCGATACCCGATCTCCCATCTCCCATCTCCGATCTCCGCGCCCTCTGTGCCTCTGTGGTTGATCACCTTCGCTGACTGTCACCGTACGGAATGAACCACAGAGACGCCGAGGACACGGAGAAGGCCATGACCGGGCAATCTGTGTTCCTCCCCGAATCTGTGAGGGAGGGACTCCACACCGATTCAGGGCGGAACACAGATTCCCGAAGAGGACAAGTTCTTCCTCAGGAACTGGCCCAAGGATTGAATCTGGCCCTTGTTCAAGGGCAAATCGCGTTCGGGGGTATCGCAGTTGAGGGCTTTGCGGTAGGCGGGGGGCAGGTCCATCGCGGTGAGGATGCGTCGGGTATTGCGATTGAGCGCGGTGTCGGGCACCAACCTGTATGCGGGAGGCGAGCCCTCGCGGTGAGGATGCGTCGGGTATTGCGATTGAGCGTCTTCAACCAGAGCTTTTTGGGACGGTCGTGCTTGCGGTCAGACTGCGCAATTCGAGAGAACCGCGATGCCGGTTAGAATCTTGTGGAACGTCGGGGCAAGGCTATGCTGCCGGCCGGCATGCGCATGAATCGACTGCTCTGTTCCGTTTCACTTGCCGGGATTGTTATGACTGCCACATCCGCCCCCGCCCCGCCTCCCTCGTTGCAGCCCGACCTCCTGATCGTCAATGCCATCGTGCGCACGCTCGACGACGCGCGCCCCGTGACCCAGGCGGTGGCAATCCGCGGCAATCGCATCCTCGGCGTTGGATCGGACGCCGAGGTCCGGGCGCTTGCCGGTCCCGCGCCGCGGATTCTCGATGCCCTCGGACGGCTTGTGCTGCCGGGCTTCAACGATGCCCACGTGCACTTCCTCGGGGGCGGCTTTCAACTCGCGGCGATCGACTTGCGGGACGCCCGAACTCCGAGCGAATTCGTCGAGCGGATCGAACGGTTTGCCTCGCGTTTGCCCCCGGGCGGTTGGGTGACGGGCGGCGATTGGGATCACGAACTCTGGCCCGGGTCACCGCTGCCTCACCGCAAGATGATTGACGCCGTCACGGGCGCCGTCCCGGTCTTTGTGAATCGTCTCGATGGCCACATGGCCCTGGCCAACAGCGCTGCGCTCGAACGGGCGGGCGTTTCCCGCAATACACCCGATCCGGCCGGAGGCATCATCGTGCGAGACCCGCAGACCGGAGAGCCGACCGGTCTGCTGAAGGACTCTGCCATGACACTCGTGAGCCGCGTCATTCCGTCGCCCTCGATCGAGCAGAGACTCGGCGCCGCCCGGGCTGCCACGGCCCACGCCGCCCGCCTGGGCGTCACCAGTGTGCAGGATATGTCCGCCAACGAGGATTTGGGAGTCTACCAGGAACTCGATCGGCGCGGCGAACTCAACACGCGCATCTACGGTTTCTGGCCTTTGCCCCAATGGGAGAAAGTCGTTGCGCTCGGGGTGCGAGCCGGGTTCGGGCACGATCGCCTGCGGTTTGGCGGGCTCAAAGGTTTCTCGGACGGCAGCCTCGGCTCGACCACGGCGTGGTTCTTCGATCCATACAACGATGCGCCCGAGACGCGCGGGTTGGCGTCGGATGAGATGCTGCCCGAGGGCCTGATGCGCACGCGCGTCGAGCGCGCGGATGCGGCCAACCTGCAGGTTGCGATCCACGCCATCGGGGATCGTGCAAACCACGAAATCCTCAGCATCTTCGAGCATGTCGCCACAACGCACGATCCGCGCGACCGGCGCCTTCGCATCGAGCACGCTCAACACCTTCGCCCTCAGGACATCGCCCGCTTTGGCCGGAGTCGGATTGTTGCCTCAATGCAGCCGTATCACTGCGCCGACGACGGGCGGTGGGCCGAGAAACGGATCGGTCCCGAACGGGCCCGAACAACCTACGCGTTCCGATCCCTGCTCGAACATGGGGCTGTGCTCGCCTTCGGCTCGGACTGGACGGTTGCGCCGCTCGACCCGCTGCTCGGGATTGCCGCGGCCGTGACCCGGCGCACGCTCGACGGCAAACACCCGGATGGCTGGGTCCCGGAGGAAAAGATCAGCGTCGAGCAGGCCGTCCGCGCCTATTGACTCGGACGGCCTCGATGCCGCACGAGCTATCTGACGCAATCGACGCCAGGATGACGGAGTTGGGTATTGCCTCGTTTTCTCTATACATTCAGCTTGTCACCCGGCGCGACGTAACCAATGGAGGGCCGATGGAAATCCCCGTGCTGCCATCGGAAGGACAAGGCCCAATGCCGACCGAAAGCCAGACCCATCTGCCCTTGCCGGACGATACCGGTTGTTGAATTCCAATTGCCCCATCAACGCAGCCTTCTATATTGTTCAAGCCCATGAAATGCGCATGCCCCCACTGCCTCGGTCGAATCGAGTTCTCTTTCGCTGATCGCGAGCGCACAACGCCTTGCCCGCACTGCGGACAGGAAATCACACTCGTTCCCGCCACCATTATCGGCAGGATCGCCGGTTGGTTCGATTGGCAGCGCCTGGGCGCCATCCTGGGCGGTGCCGCTGCCGTCACCCTCCTGGTGGTCGTCCTTCACCAGCCTCGATGGAAACGCATCGACCAAGACCAACTCGACGCCGAGATGCGCGAGCGCACAATTCAAGCTGGCCGGGTGATAGACGGTGTCCCCGTCAACCAGTATTGGCTCACCCGCTGGGAGATCAAAGAATACCTGGCCATATTGCGCCTCGAACTTCAAGGCCTCGAGCAGTACAAGCCCGGACTCTACAAAAAAGCCCAAGCCAGGCGTGTGAAACTCATAGACAGCCTCCTGGCGCCGGCCGACAAATTCGCATACGACCTGCCCCATTCCTTGCGAATGAAGAGCGAACTGCTCTACCGCCAGGAAATGAAGGACAGCGGGCTGCGTTAACCATGCCAAGTACCCGCTCAAAAAATAAGGCCGAGATCGGCGGTTACTTCGACATCAAACTCGTCGCAAGAGTGACCCAAGCCGCCAGGTCCCTTGGAATCACCGTGACCGATTTTGCCGCCGCTGCCTACCGCACCGGCCTCGAGTCTGATCGCCACAAACCTTCTCAGGCGCGCCGACGGCGCCTCAGCGCCTAAGCCGCTCAACCCTAGGCCCCATGCCAAACGTCCGCAGCCGGGACAAAGCCCCAATCGTTATCTACATCGAGCGCCCCCTCCTGGACGCCATGCGCCGCCATGCCACCGCCCTAGGCATCACTTTGGTGGACCTCCAAGCCGATTACCTCGAACGCCACTGCGAGCGCGTTTCCACAAAAACGGCCCGCCGCAAAACCACCCCGGCAGACCGGTAACACGGTTTTTCGTTTCCTAAACATTGCGCTGCAACCGCTTGCAAATGTTACCGCATTTTCAGTTTGTTACCGTGCCAGGCAACGCAGTACCAGCTTGAGTATTAGTCTGTTACGCGGTTTTGTTACTTTGTTACCGCTCCCCAAGAAAAGGTCCCTATATACAAAGCGCAGAAATTATCCCCCTCGGACACGCCTCAATCGACCCTCAAAATTGCAAACCGCCTAAAACGAAAAAGCCCGCCTATATGGGAGTCTTTCTCTGGTAACATCGGTAACATCGGTAACAACGCCTAAACCACGCGCAGAACGGCCCTCCGGTCAACGGGCCTTCTTCTTCTTCTTCTTCTTTATTATTAAATACTTAGAAAAGATAGATAGATAGATAGAGGCCCTTCCTTTTGGCCTTTCTATTTTGTTACCGAAAGTGTTACCGGTCTCCGTCAGGTGGTAACAAAACCGCCTCGGTCCGCCCGTGCCCTAGCCCGCGCCCGAAGCGCTCGCGCCCTCATCGACGGCGGACTCGAGTCGGATGGGGACGTCCATCACCCGCGCCCGCGCCCTGGCCCGCACTCCCGCAAATCCACACCGCGCCTCCATGGGGAGCCTCAGCTCGACCGGCCTGCGCCCCAAACCGCTCATCGAAGGCGATTGATCGTCATCCCAAGCCACAAGCCCGAGCCGCAGGTCCAGCACAACGGGGTCCCCAACGCTCACCCGCCCAGTCTCTCACCCTCGACGCACCCTCCGGCAACCCGAACAACCACCGATTCATCCGCCTGCCCCCACCGCAACTTCCCCTACGCGAACCCTGCCCCCTTGCCTGAGAACCGGAAAATGCGGCCAGGGTAAGAGACACCCGATCTCCCCGGCCACCGCACTTGAACGCATCGCCGCTGTCTGCCCCGACTGCTGGAACTCTCTGTGTGATCAGTACCCGTAGCCAAGGCACTTGAACTCTCTGTGTGATCAGTACCCGCAGCCAAGGCACTTGAATGCATCTCGCCGTCCTGCCCATCTGGTTGAACTCTCTGTGTGATCAGTACCCGCAGCCAAGGCACTTGAATGCATCTCGCCGTCCTGCCCATCTGGTTGAACTCTCTGTGTGATCAGTACCCGCAGCCAGGCACTGTATACGCGATTTTTCTGGCAAAACCGCTCCCCCCTATACGGTGGGCTCCGCCTACGCCGAGTACCAGGACCATGTCAAAGGCACCCTGACACCGGGGAAACTGGCCGATGTCGTGATTCTGGACCGGGACATCTTCACGATCCCGCCGACCGAGATCGATCAGGTGCGCGTGGTGTGCACCATCATGGACGGGCGGGTGGTGTTCGACGCGGAGCACGACTCCGCGCGGTGACGCCAACCGGCCCGAATCCGATTCAGCGCGCAGCCTGTGATCGACCCGTGCTAGACTGTGACCAACTGCTTGGTCTTGATCGACTTTTCCTCGGCTTCGCAGATGGCCACGGCGTTCAGCGCGTCTTCGCCGGTGACAATGGACGGCGGGCGTCCGGCCTCGATGCTTTCGAGCATGTGGCGCAGTTCGCCGACGTATCCGTCGCCGCCCTCGCAGGTAATGGTCTGAGCCGGCTTGTCGTTCTGGAACAGCTTGAGGGCATTCGGTCCGCGCGTAAGGTCGTAGTCGGCGGTGGCGTTTTCGAACACGATGGTGTAGGCCATGTTGAATCCGTGCCCCGCATGCATCACCCACGTCCCCTCGGCCGACACGGCGGCACCGCAGTCCACCTCGTACTGGGTGACGACATGATCGATCGCGCCGCTAATGAGGGCGAATCCCTGGGAAAAGACCCGACGCGGGCGTCCGAAGCAGAATTGGACGAAGTCGGTGTCATGGATGTGCAGGTCGAGCAGGGCGCCGCCTGAATCTTCGCCTTTGAGATAGGTGGCCTTGCTCCAGCCCGGCGGCTCCGAAACCCGCCGCAATCGAGCGGCAAGCACTTTGCCGTAGCGGTTTTCCGAGATGGCCTGTTTGGCCCAGGCCCACTCGGGCCAGAAGCGGATGCAATGGGCCGGCATGAAATAGCCCTTGGACGACTTGGCGGCATCGAGAATCTGGCGGCAGACGGACGACGAGCGGGCGAGCGGTTTCTCGCAGATCACGTGCTTGTTCGCTCGAAGAGCCGCGATGGCCACATCGGCGTGCAAGGGCGTTGGCAGGCAGATGTCCACCAGTTGCACGTCCGGATCGGCCAGCATCTGGGCATAGTCCCGGTAGCCCTTGACCACCGACATGTCGAACTTGATCTGGTCCGCCGTGCTGATGTTGCCCGCAACCGGCGTGAGGTTGCCGTCTTCAGGCAACCGGACGGCGTCGCAGATGGCGACGATGTTGGCGCCGGGCAGTTGGCGGTACGCTTTGATGTGAGTCAGGCCCATGAAGCCCAGACCAACGATGCCAATGTTTGTCATAAAAAGGTGTGTCGAGTGAATGTTTGTGTCAGTGTCGAATCAGCCAATCGGCGGTCACGCCACAGCGGGCGGCATTGCGTTCAGGAGCTTCTGGATGTACTCGCGCGCGGTGCGGATATCCGCGGCGCGCTGGTTGCCCGCCTCGCGCTCGATGCAGGCGTTGCCGGCAAACTTCAGCTCGGCCAGCACGGTGAAGAAGGCCCGCCAATCCACCTGGCCGGTGCCCAGCACCACCTCCTCACCCCAGGTCCCAGGCACCTTCGTCCCAATCGCGTCCTTCAAGTGGCAGGATCGCAGCCACGGTCCGAGGGTGCGCAACGACTGGATCGGATCGCCCTTCGCGTAGAGGATCATGTTGGCCGGATCGAAATTGACGCCGACATTGGGACGATCGAGTTTGATCAGGAAGGTCCGCAGCGTATCGGCAGTCTCCTGTCCGGTTTCAAGCGCCAGTTCGATGCCCAGAGGAGCAAAGAAGTCGGCAATCTTCTGAAGCCGGTCCATCAGCTTGGCGAAGGCCGGGTCGCTCTCTTCGTGCGGCAGAAATCCGGCGTGAAAGGCGATGGATTTGATCCCCAGGCCTTTGGCGACCTCGGCATCGGCCTGCAGGTTGCGCCAGTTCTGTTCCCAATGAACGTCCGGCACCACGCCACCTGTGCGCTTGATGGCTTCGAGGGTCGAGTAATCTTCGCCGACGGCCGCAAACATGCCCGAAACGCAGGTCACACCCCGCTCGCCGCAAAGACGTCCGAAATCGGACCACGCGCCTCCGGCGTTTTCACGGATCGGGTCCAGGGCGATTTGAACCCGGTTCAGACCCGTCGCCGCGAGTTTATCGAACAGGTCGATTGCCGACACTGGCTGCAGTGACCAACTGCAGACCGCCAGGGATTGGGGAATAGTTGATGTCGTCATTGTAATTGCGAGGCATCATACCGGTTGTCGTCAGCCTGACAAGCGCCAAACCGCGGCCGCGATTTCCGGTTTCGATCGGCGGTTGACTTCATGGTGGCGTTGAATCAAAACCTTCGCCGCACATGGCCAAGAGCATCGCGTTGAAATTGAAGGTGGATGACCGCACCCCAGATTTCGAGGCGCGGTTTTGCAGGAGCCCGGATGATGGACTCCGCAAAGCCTTGGACCGCTCTCCGCACATTTCTTCTTTTCTTGAGAGAAAAGGTTTCGATTGCGGCTTTGCCGGGCTGCGAAACATCCGAGCCAAAGCATGAATTTCGCCGACAGCCGATTCTGGATTCTGCTGCTCTCGGGTCTGGCGGTCATTGCGTTGCTCCGCATTCCGGCGGGCGCCTGGCTTGGATCGAGGGCGGCCGTGTTCGACAGGCTCGCCCTGATCGCCCTCGGATTGTGTCTCCTTATGGCCGTCAGTTGGGTGACGTGCGTGATCTTCCTGGTCGTCGCTGTGTTTTCGTACTGTGCGATGTGCTACCTGGTTCGCCGGGGCAGGCGGCATTCGCGCCGGCTTTTGATTCTGTTCGTTCCGTTGCAGTTGCTTCCTCTCCTGTACTTCAAATACGCGGACTTCATCCTGAACGAAACGCTCGGCGGGTCTTTCGACACCCTGCGCGGCCTGATCATCCCGGCCGGCATCTCGTTCTATACGTTCCAGATGATGTCGTTTGTGATCGACACACTCGCCTTTGGCCGCCCGCTGCCGCGCGTTCTCGATTTCTTCAACTTCGCCGGGTTCTTCCCGCAGGTGGTGGCCGGCCCGATCGAGCGGAGGGAGGATTTGCTGCCGCAGATGGAGCAGTTCAAGTTCCGGTGGTCGACGGAGAATCTGAACGCGGGCGCTGCCTGGGTGGCTGTCGGCATGTTCTTCAAGTGCTGTCTGGCGGACAACGCGGCGATCTATGTCGATCGGACCTCGGTTAGCAACCCGTTCTCGATCTGGCTGGCCAACCTGATGTTCGGCCTTCGAATCTATTACGATTTTGCCGGGTACAGCCTGGTGGCGGTGGGCTTAGGACGCTGCCTTGGCATCCGGTTGACTCTGAATTTCCTCAGCCCCTATTGCTCGACGAGCATCCGGGAGTTCTGGCACCGCTGGCATGTGACGCTCAGCGGTTGGTTTCGGACTTATGTGTATCTGCCGTTGGGCGGAGGACGCACCCGATGGTGGATGTTCAACGTCGCCGTGGTTTTCGTCGTCTCGGGCCTGTGGCATGGGGCCGGGTGGGGATTCCTGCTGTGGGGTACGTTCCACGGCATCGCCCTCATCGTGAACCGGGCATTGGGCGGCGCGATCCGGCTGCCGCGCTTCGTGGCCTGGGTGGTGACATTGGTGGCGGTGTTGTTCGGGTGGGTCTTTTTTTACGAGACGCGCACTCCGGATTTGCTGACGAAGGTGGCGACGCTCTGGAATCCGATGGCGTATACGGCGGCCGCCTTCCGCGAGACGTTGACCTCGATGAGCGGCGGTCACCTGTTCGCCCTCACCTGTCTGCTCCTTCTGGTGGCGGTTGTGTGGGCGGTCGAATGGCTCTCAGTCGCCCGCCGGGACGATCCGTACTGCTATCTGCGGCATCCGGTGGCGGCGGTCGTGCTGGTGGTGCTGACCGTTCTTCTGGCGCCGGGAAACGACAATGCCTTCATCTACTTCGCGTTTTAGTGTGAAACACCACACCCGTCAGCGCGTCCCGTGGTTTGTTGTGCAGCTTCTTGCGGCGACGCTGCTCACCGGGATGGCGACGGCCTTCTACACCCTGCGGCTGAACCCCGAAATCGCGTATCTGCGCGGCAGCGACCGGATCAAGCGGGCCTGGGCGCGGAAGATGACGCTCGAACACGGGGCGAAGACGATCCTGTTTGGCGGATCGAGCTGCGAATTCTCGATCGATCCGGAGCAGTTGCTCGAACGCCACGGCCTGCCGGCGGTCAATCTCGGGCGCAATGCCGGCCTGGGCGCGAGCGTGTTGATCGAGGCGACGCTGATCGAGACACGGCCCAAAGACACCCTGGTGATGGCGATCGAGCCGACCCTGCTGACCGGGCCCGCGGACATCCCGATGCTCGGCGTGCAATTCAGCTTTGCCTTAGGGCACCCGGAGTGGGTGCTGGCCCCGCGTTTCGGCCGGCTTCGCAAGTCCTGGCCCGCGGCGCTTCTGGCACTGCGTCCGGGCGGCTATCACGTCTTCACCCTGTTGGGCAAACTGGTTCAGGGGCGCCCGCTCTACCGCTACAACACCGCCGAGGTCCGCCCCACCGGCTTCCACCAGACGCCTGTTCGGATGCCCTTGACCACGCTGACATCGCACGCCGGGCACCTGCATCCGGAGGCCCGCGTTCTGCTCGAAGCGCTGGCCCAGTGGTGCCGTAGCAATCAGGTGACGCTCTGCTATTCGCTCCCCTGGCGCTACACGCCCATCGATGCCGTCCCGGCCTACCAACGGCTCAACGCAGGCCTGCTCCGCGAAATCGCCGAGTACTGCCCCGTCCTGCGTGACGAACAGTTGGGCGCCCATGTCGTGCTCGAGCATTTTGCCGACACCGAGTTCCATCTCAACGAGCCCGGCGCAAGCCTCCGCACGAGTCAACTGGGCGATCAATTGAAGTCCGGCCGGTTTTGGACCCGAGCCGAGCTCGAGCAACGCGCAGCATCCGCCAAGAAAGAGCCGGGCTGAGCCTGAGGCTTCAATCTCAACCGTGGCGGTATGGCGGTTCGAGTGAGAAGGTGTGCGGCAGGTGGCGGATTTCGCGCACCGCGCCTGCATCGAGCAACACCTCGACAATGTCGAATCGAATTTTGATCTGCGGATCCTCGAGCCGCCGCAGATAATCGAGCGCCGCTCGAGACAGCAGACGCCGCTTGCGCGCGTTGACCGCCGCCGCGGGTCGTGTCCAGTCCTCGGACGATCGTGTCTTGACCTCGACAAACACCAGGCAATCCCGATCTCGGAAGACCAGGTCAATCTCGCCGTGCTTGGTCCGGAAATTCGCTGTGAGAAACTTCATTCCGAGGCGTTGCAGATGCCGGCGCGCCGCGCGTTCGCCAAGGCGCCCGCGGTGCAAGTGGGTCGGTTCGCTCGTGAGTCCGGCCCATTTTCTGCATCGCTCCCACAGGCTCATGGCTTGGATCAGAGCAAATGCGGCTGCGAGAGCCGGGATGGGGCGAAGCTGCGGCGATGGATCGGACAGGGTCCGTGGCGGGCGAGTGCGGCCAGATGCTCGGGCGTGCCGTATCCCTTGTGCCTCGCAAACCCGTACTCGGGATAGCGCCGGTCGAATTCGAGCATGACGCGGTCTCGGGTGACTTTGGCAACGATGCTGGCAGCGGCAATCGAATAGCTTCGGGCGTCGCCTTTGACAAGGGCGGTTTGGGGGTAGGCGAGCGATTTCACCGGCAACCCGTCCACCAGGACATGCTCGGGTCTGGGCTCGAGTTGAGCAAGCGCTTCGGCCATCGCCTGGTGCGTTGCCCGCAGGATATTGATCGCGTCGATGACCTCGATCCCGACCGCACTAACGGCGCTGGCCACGCCTGGGGTGTGTGTCAGCGCCTCAAAGCAACGGTCTCGCTGCCGCGCCGTGAGCTGTTTCGAGTCGTTTAAACCCTCCAAGTCCGCCGAAAGCCCGCCGCGGATAAAGCTCTCCGGCAACACAACCGCCGCTGCCACCACCGGACCCGCGAGCGGACCGCGCCCCGCTTCGTCCACACCGGCAATCCGGGTGACGCGGCAGAGAAGGCGGCGCTCGAACTCGAAGCGATCGACCGGGGCATTCAACTGCTCGAGGGCAGTCAGGATTCCGCGGCTGGGCGGCTTCGGCCAGGCGTGGCCGAGGCCGCGCGTCCGGGCCCAGGCATCACGTCTTGGTATCCGCGGCAGCGCCCGCTTGCGGCGACTCGGCGGCGGCATTGACGGCTTCGGATTGCTTCGTCGGCGCAGCCGCGGTGGCGTCGGCCGTGTGGTGTTCCTTCTCCTTGACCGCGACGGCGCTCTTGCCGATGCGCTTGCGCAGGTAAGTCAGTTTGGCGCGGCGGACGGAGCCTTTACGTTCGATCTCGATGCGCTCGATTCGAGGAGAATGCGAGGGGAACACCCGCTCGACGCCTTCGCCGTAGCTGATGCGTCGGACGGTGAAGGTCTCGTTGATCCCGTGTCCGCGGCGTCCGATCACGACACCGGCAAACACCTGGATGCGTTCTCTGTCGCCCTCGACGACCTTGGTGTGAACGCGCACGGTGTCGCCGACTTCAAATCTCAGAGGGCGTTTGCGCAAATGAGCCGCCTCGATTCTGTCCAGTAGTGCCTGATTCATAAATGGTCGTGCTATCGTTTTCTCTCTAATCTCCCGGCTCGCTTCCCGGCGGGCCCATCAGATCGGGCCGCCGCTGCCGCGTCCTCTGCTGCGCCTGTTCAGCCCGCCAGAGGCTGATCGCGGCGTGGTGTCCGGACAGCAACACGTCCGGCACCTTCCATCCCCTGAATTGCGCGGGCCGCGTGTACTGCGGATACTCGAGCCAGCCCGCGCTGAAGGATTCATCCCGGGCACTCGAGTCGTCTCCGAGTGCGCCCGGCAAGAGCCGCGCCACAACGTCCACGATGACCATAGCCGGGAGCGCGCCATTGGTCAGCACGTAATCGCCGATCGACAACTCGTCGTCCACCAGATGCTCGCGCACCCGCTCGTCCACGCCCTCGTAACTGCCGCAGATCAGCAGCAGATGGGGGAGAACGGCCAGTTCGCGGGCGATGCACTGCTGAAAGAGCCGTCCGGCCGGGCAGAGCAGGATGACCCGAGTGTCCGGCTGTCGCAAGCACTCAACCGCTTCAAAGATCGGCTCGGGCTTCATCAGCATGCCCGGCCCGCCCCCAAACGGCTTGTCATCCACCGTTTTGTGGCGGTTGTGGGTAAAGTCACGCAGGTTGTGTATCCGCAAATCCAACACGCCCTGCTCCCGAGCCCGACCCACGATGCTCTGATCGAGGGGACCCGCAAACATTCCTGGAAACAGGGTAAGCACATCGATCTTCATACCGCCCCCGATCGTTGGCCTCGAGCCCCATCTCGCAACACCCGCCTGGTCAGGCCGGGATGGGATCAGTCTTTGGGCGGGACTTCCTCGACCAGTTCGAGGCTGCAGCGCTGGCCCTGGCGGGCGCTTCCCACCTGGAGCAGAGCGCGCAGCGCATGAATGGTCGCACCCTGGCGTCCGATGATCTTCCCAACATCGGTCGGATGCAGACGAAGTTCGTACACCGTGAAGCCATCCCGCTCCTGCGGCATCACAGTGACGGCATCGGGGCGATCCGTCAAACCCTTGACCACGAATTCAAGCCAGGCCTGCATGAGACCTTCCCCGCTCAACCTTGGGGCGCCGGCGCGCTCTTCCGGGCCCGCTTGATGAAGCTGGCAACCGTCTCGGTCGGACGCGCCCCTTTGCTCAGCCAGTACTCGGCCCGCTCCAAAGCGAGCGTCACGTTATCCTCCCGCTTCTGAGGCAGGTACGATCCGATTTCCTCGATGAAACGCCCGTCGCGCGGACTGCGCCCGTCGGCGACCACAATGCGGTAAGCCGGGGCGTTGGTCGTCCCGATCCGCTTCAAGCGAATTCTGACTGCCATAATATTGTGTATGATTTTTCGCCCGGTCCCGCCTCGCATTTCGCTGGCGGCCCCGGCGTCATCCGCATTGGCGGACTCAAAAGAGCGGGGAGCCTAGACCGCAATCGGCGCGATTGGCAAGACCTGAATTCGCCTCCCCGTGCTGCCTTCAATGGGACAGGCTCGACGTGAATCGGTAATCCCCAGATTCCACCGCCACAACGATTCGATCGCCTTGCTTGCGCAACAGCCGCACTCCCTGGGCGCCGGCCAACGGCTGCCCGCTCTCGCGGATCGAGTCCGCGTTCAACGCCGGCACATACACGGTCGCAGTCGTGTTCCCGGGGATGCTCACTCTCAGTTCGAAGGCGTCGGCGTGGCGACGCCATTCCGACCGGATGAGCCCGCGAATACTCTGGTACTCGGCTTTGACCCAATGAATCGGTGTTTGTTCAGGGTTGCTGTCGGGCATCGGCGGGCACGGGCGAATCACAATCCGGCTGTAACCCGGCCCATCGGTGTCGATGCCGGCAAGGTTGCGGAAGGCCCATTCCATGACGGCGCCGAAGGCATAATGGCTGAAGCTGTTCATCGCGGCATTCTGATTGCCGCTGGCGCCGTTGAAGCCGTGTTCTTTTGTGTAGCTGTCCCAGCGCTCCCAGACGGTCGTGGCCCCGTTGACCACCTCGTAGCCCCACGAGGGGAACCGCCGGCTCTGGAAAAGGCGCGCCGCCAGGTCGTCGTAGCCGCCGTCAGTCAGGGCCGGGAGCAGGTGCTTGGTCCCCAGAAAGCCTGTGGCCATGCGGTATTCGTTTTTCGCGATCTTGTCGGCCAAGTGCCTCACAATCCCCTTGTCGCGAGTGACCGGAATCCCCGCCAGGCGCGCCGACAACACATAGGCGGTTTGCGTGTCGACTTCGAGGGTGCCGTCCGGACGAAGATAGTCGGCGGCGAATCGCTCGGCCAGCCGCCTGTGCAGATCGCCATAGGCCTGTGACTCGGCGCTCCGGGCGATCGCGCCGGCCATCTCGGCCATCAGTTTGGCGTCGTGGACGAAATAGGCGGCATCGATCATCTCGATCGGCGTTGCCTCGTTGACGTTGAGCCAGTCGCCCCACGTGTTGCCGTCTTTGCGCCCCCGCAAATCCGGCGCCCGTTGCTTGCGCCACTCGATAAACCGCGTCATCGAAGCCCAATGACGTTCGATGACGCGTGTGTCGCCGTAGGCCATCCACATGGTCCAGGGGCAGATGATCCCGGCATCGGTCCAGGCCGTTCCCCAGGTTTGTCCCGGGGCGCCATGAGCCATGGGATAGGGGCAATAATCGGGGTACGGACCGTCATCGCGCTGGGCCTCGTCGACGTCATCAAGCCATTTGGTGAAGAACGCGGCGACATCGGCGTTGAAACAAGCGGTGGCCGCATAGATTTGAGCATCGCCCATCCAGCCGAGCCGTTCGTCGCGTTGGGGGCAGTCGGTGGGCATCTCGATGAAATTGGCGCGTTGGGTCCATTGAGTGTTCTTCCAGAAACGCGTCATCACCTCGTCGGAACAGGCAAACTCGCTCGCCAGCGGCGTGTCGTTGTGGAGCACCAACCCCGTCACGGCGTCCAAACCGGGCGCCTCGCCCAGCCCTGTCACCTCGACATACCGAAATCCATGATAGGTGAATCGCGGCTGCCAGGTCTCGCCCCGCGGATCACCCCGCAGCGTGTAGAAATCCGTCGCGCGGGCGCGCCGCAAATTCTCCGTCATCAGTTGGCCATCCGCGTGCAGCATTTCACCGAATCGCAGCCGCACCGTCGCCCCGGATGGCCCTTTGACGCCGATCCGGACGATGCCGGCGAAGTTCTGCCCGAAATCGTAGATGAAGACACCGGGTTGCGGTTCGGTGCGGCGCCGGGCCGGCAACGCCTGCGTGACGCGGATGGGCGGTGCGGCGTAGAATTGGAGCCGCGGCGGACGCTGGAACCCCAACTCGACTTCCCGATCTCCCAATGTGTCTGAAAAGAGGGCCTTCGTGCTTCCGTTGTCCTCCGCCGGAATGGCCGATTCCCAGACCCAGGGCGGGGCGGCCGGGCCCCCGCCCGCCGAGACCGGGCCGGCGGAGCACCAAGCGGGGTCTTCACGACGCGCATCGTAGGCCTCGCCCATGATGAGGTCGGCTTCCCGAATCGGCCCATCGCCGCTCACCTGCCACGAGGTGTCTGTCCCGATCGTTTCGTGCGAGCCGTCGGCGTATTCGATTTCAAGCTGGACCAGGAGTGCGGGCGTTTTCCCGTAGAAACAGCGACCGGCCTTGTTGGGCCCGTACCCTACCAGCAAGCCATACCCCACGTACCCCGCATACCAGCCGTCGGCGACAATGGCGCCGATGCGGTTGGGACCGCGGCGGATTTGAGACGTCACGTCATGCGTCCGGTAGTGAACGCGGCGTCGGTAGTCGGCCCATCCAGGCTCGAAATACGCGTCGCCCACGCGCCGGCCGTTCATATGATACTCCGCCAACCCGAGTGCCGAACCGTAAAGCGTCGCCCGCCGCACCTCGCGTTCGACGTTGAAGGCCTTTCGGTAATGGCGCGCCGGCGGCAGAAAAACCCGGTCGCGCGCCGAGTGCAGGGGAGACGTGTCCTTGAAGGAAATCCATTGGGCCTGCCAATCCGACGGTTCGAGCAACCCCATCGTCCAACTGGCCGGACGGCTCCAATCGCCGGCCTTGCCCTCGGCGTCCCACACCTTGACCTTCCAGAAACAGGTCTGTCGCGAGGCCAGGGCCCGACCGCCATACGCGATCTGGATCGTATCGTCGCCCGCCACACGCCCCGAATCCCAGAGGTCCCCCTCGTCGGCATCCAGTTTCTCGCTCGCGCTCGCAACCAGAACGCGATACGCGGTCTGCTTCTGCCCGCGCACCCCGGACGCGATCTGCCAACTCAGCCGCGGCTGCCGATCGTCCAGTCCCCGAGGATTGGATAGGAACTCCGTTCGCAATGCGACGGGCTCGATGGCAGCCGTTTCGGCCCCATTCGCTGCAATCGACGGCGCAAAGCACACTGCCGCAAGCACGGCCAGGCTGGCCCGCGGCGGTCCGCATTTGGGGGTTCTCGGCTTCGCCGTGGTCACAAATCCATGAACCATTCGGGCCAGTATGAGAAGAAAGTGGCGCATCGATTCGGATCATGACACGGCCCGCCTCGACAGCCAAGTGGCGAAAGAAGCCATGCTTCGCACGAACGGATTTGGCGGGATGCGCAGTCCGCGTAAAAGAGTTCACTCGAGCGCCCCTCTTTGCGCCATTGCATCATTGCGCCTCTGCGTTTCTTCCGGGATCGATACTTGGCCAATCTGCCCGGCGTATGCCGGGGCTGGACGGCGCTGGTGTCTGCGTTCGCCGGAGCGAGTTAGCGCGGACTGACGTCCACGGCTACGCGACGGCTGCGGGACGGCTACGCCTCCGTAGCCGCCGTCGTGAGACGGCGCTGTGTCTGCGTTCGCCGGAGCGAGTCAGCGCGGACTCCCGCCCGCGGCTACGCGACGGCCGCGGGCCGACTACGCCTCCGTAGCCGCCGTCGTGAGACGGCGCTGACGTCTGTATTCGCCGGAGCGAGTCAGCGCGGACTCCCGTCCGCGGCTACGCGACGGCCGCGGGCCGACTACGCCTCCGTAGCCGCCGTCGTGAGACGGCGCTGGTGTCTGCGTTCGCCGGAGCGAGTTAGCGCGGACTCCCGTCCACGGCTACGCGACGGCTGCGGGACGGCTACGCCTCCGTAGCCGCCGTCGTGAGACGGCGCTGGTGTCTGCGTTCGCCGGAGCGAGTTAGCGCGGACTGACGTCCACGGCTACGCGACGGCTGCGGGGCGGCTACGCCTCCGTAGCCGCCGTCGTGAGACGGCGCTGACGTCTGTATTCGCCGGAGCGAGTCAGCGCGGACTCCCGTCCGCGGCTACG